>Ga0182030_10004070_pt1 | contig 31166 bp, 23 predicted proteins | sample 812S3MmetaG_FD_121299 | JGI IMG/M metagenome (GOLD analysis project Ga0182030, IMG submission 121299) | Permafrost microbial communities from Stordalen Mire, Sweden - 812S3M metaG (Illumina Assembly) | ecosystem: Environmental > Terrestrial > Soil > Wetlands > Permafrost | place: Sweden...
CCGAACGTGCGGATCAAGTACCGCCGGGGGGTTTCCTCCACACCGGTAGAGCTTAGGCCCAGGACGGGGCGTCGCCCGGGGCAACCACCAGGCTCAGGGCAACTGGCAGAGCGGGGGGGGGAGGACGGTGAGGCGCCGAAGCGCCGCCACCGGCCTCCTCCCTTGGTTGTGGCCCGGTACCCGGACTCAGTCCTCGAGCGAGATCGGCTCGTCGTCGCCGGGTCCTTCGCCCAAAGGCACCTCTTCCGCCTTGTGCTCGCCCAATCCCATGTGCTGGCGCACACGCTCGGAAATCTCGATCATCAACTCGAGATTCTCGCCGAGGAAGGTCTTGGCGTTTTCTCGGCCTTGGCCCAGTTGTTCGCCTTCGTAGGTATACCAGGCGCCGGATTTTTTGACGATTTCCATGTCAACAGCGACGTCGAGCAAGGAACCCTCACGGCTAATTCCTTTACCATACATTATGTCAAATTCGGCTTGTTTGAAAGGCGGAGCACACTTATTCTTTACGACCTTCACCCGGGTCCGGTTCCCGGTGACTTCCGCCCCGTCTTTGATGGATTCGATACGGCGAATATCGAGTCGAACGGAGGAGTAGAACTTCAACGCCCGACCACCCGGGGTCGTCTCGGGACTGTTGTGGACCACCACGCCATCCACTAGATAGTTGTGGCTACCCTCTACCTCGATGTCAAAACGGTGCATGCTGCGAGTCGCAGGTTTCGGCGCGATGGCTTGTATCGGCATAGGCACAAGCTCATACCGAGCAGGTGCGAACACTGGCTCAACGCCGAAACGACCCCGGAAACGCTCCTGCAGCTTGTAGTCCATCGAAGGGTGGATGAAGGGCGCTACTAAGGCATGGAACTTTGCTGTCTCGTCCTTGGCAAAGGTGAGCACCGCGTTGGCAGCGGTACCAGCAATGCGCAGCGTCGGGTGGATACCCCAAGTATCCCTCAAATAGTCCCGCAAGCGCTCCCTGCTGGTGGGCTCCATGGCCTGAACACAGATCTCCATGCACCCGCTGCCGTCGCGGGTCCGGGCTTGTAGGCCCGCCGCTCGCTCGGAGTAGGAGCCGTTGTCCATGTACCAGAGTGCGAGCGACAACGGGGTGAGCTGCTTGAGATAGTCCTCGCTCAGTACCTTTTGGCCGCCGACGTACATGGCGTGGCGTAGCTCGGCAAGCTCCGGTAATGGCTGGAAGTCATAGATGATTGCTCCCTTGCCGTTGGTACTACGACTCATCTTGAGATTTGAGAACAGCGACGCCTTCCAGCCGGTGTAGACCGTTTGCTTCACTCCGTGCCCGAAACGGAAACGTGCAGCATGCCCGCTTCGACTCGGCGATAGCGCTCCGTCGCCCAAAAGAGTTCCCAGAAGTACCTGCCACTGGAAATCGGAGAGTCGGTGTTGCACGGACTGCAGGACTCGGTCGCCCGCTTGGAGATGACCGGCTTCCTTCCACCCACTCGGCGTCCGGATTTGGTGATTTGAGGTACAAGCAAACTGAGCCCGCCCATTGCCTCCCGGTCGAGCCACAGTGAACTGAAGGAATTGGTCGGTAACCCCATTGTCAAACCAATTGACGACTTTCTTGGGCACCACTCTGCCGAGTTCGGGATCATAAGAGAGCACCTCAACCGGCATGCGCTGGTTTACAATCTTCCCGATCTTCTCTTGGGTACCGTCAGCCAAGGTGACGCGTGTGCTGTAGTTAAAGCACCCGAACATCACGCCTATTTTTTCGCGGAGCTGGTTGATGAAAATGGCAATGGTGTCGGACTTGTTGAGATTGGCTGTCAGTTTGCGCAGCGCCTGTGACATCAACCGGGCCTGGAGACCCACGTGGGTGTCGCCCATGTCCCCCTCGATCTCCGCCCGGGGAGTGAGTGCAGCCACCGAGTCGATGACGATCACGTCGAGCGCACCGGAGCGGATCAGCATGTCCGCGATCTCAAGCGCCTGCTCCCCCGTGTCGGGCTGTGAGATCAGCAGGTCGTCGACGTTGACGCCGATCGCCCGGGCGTAGACAGGGTCCATGGCATGCTCTGCATCGACGTAGGCGCAGATCCCGCCGTTGCGCTGGGCTTCCGCCACCACATGCATGGCCAGCGTCGATTTTCCGGACGATTCCGGACCGTAGATCTCCACCACGCGGCCACGGGGGAGACCCCCGATTCCCAGTGCCAGGTCGAGGGCCAGGGCTCCTGTTGGGATGGACTCGATCCCCAAGCTGGTCTTTTCGCCCATGCGCATGATGGCGCCCTTGCCGAACTGTTTCTCGATCTGCGCCATCGCCATCTGGAGTGCCTTGTCTCGCTCCACCGGATCCATCCTCTCGCTGCGGTTTCGGTACGGGAATCACCCTACGAAGGGGGTGTGACCACTACCACGGTGTAGTTCCATCCGTGTGGTCCGTCACTGTATCCGAACGCATGTTCGGTGTCGTGGATCCCGTTGAGCCGTTCACCGGTCTGGGCGATCAACCCAGATCTACGAGGACTTTTCCGGTGATCCCGCGCTGCACGGCGTCGTGCGCAGCGGCGATGTCATCCAGGCGAAAGCTGTGGACAGGCAGCTCGCTGAGCGCCCCGGCGGCTAACGCTGCGTTGACGCTTTCGGTGGCCGCCTGCAACGCCGCGGCCCCGATGTTGTAGAGCAGTACGAACTGCAGCGTGACATTGGCACTCATGCAGCGCCGTACCGGCAAGATGGGGTCATCGGCTTCGCTGGCATAGGTGACGATGACCGTGCCCGGGCCCGAGAGGGCGAGATCGAGGTCGAAGTTTGCGCCGAGGGCGACCTCGACGATGCGGTCAAAGCGAGGGGCGAAGGCTCCGAGACGCGTCACGGCGTCCGCTTCGCGATAGTTCACCACCAGGTCGGCGCCCGCCAGACGGGCCAGATCAGCCTTTTCGGCACTGCTCACAGTGGTGGCCACCCGAGCGCCCCCGAAACGGGCCAGTTCGATAGCGAAATGGCCGACGGCGCCCGCTCCCCCGGCCACTAGGACGTTTGCCCCCCGGATGGGACCGCTGGCGTGACAGCAATGGTAGGCGGTGATGGCCGGCACTCCGAGCATCGCCCCCATCTCCAATGACACCCCTTCGGGCAAGGGGACGGCATGCTCGGCCGGTACGACCGTCCATTCGGCGGCGGTCCCCCACCGCCGGCCGGTAGCTGCCAGATAAAGCCATACCGCTTCCCCCACACGGGCTGCATCCACCCCGGGTCCGACGGCATCGATATGACCGGAGCCGTCCTGGTTCGGAATCTGCCACCCTCTGGGTGCGCCCGCGGTGAGCCCGGCTCGCGACTTCCAGTCGGTGGGATTCACGCCGGACCACCGGACCCGGACACGAACTTCTCCGGGTCCCGGCTCCGGACGCTCGACCTCGCTGACTTCGAGGACATCGGACGATCCGTTTTGTTCGTAGATGGCAGCGTGCATGTCGCCAGTTTCCGAGTTCCGGCGGCGCTCGCGTGCCGCCGGAGGGAAAGTCCTGGAAAAGCCAGACCGGTTACGACTCGGCCAGGATCGAATAAAGCGCCTGGCGCGCTTGGCGCAGAGCGGCAGTCGCCCGCTCGATCTGCTCGGGCGATCCTGCGCTGCCCACCTGTCGAGCGGCGCCGTGGAGTTGACCGACCGCCTCTCGCAATGCCATTTGGCCCTGGGCTGCGGGGTCATCCGATGCCCACGGGGGTGCACCGGCCGCTGAGCGCCGCTCGGCTTCGGCCCGGCCCTCGTCGGTCAGCTCGTAGGTCCGACGGCCGTCGGACTCGCCACCTCTGGCCAGGCCCTCGTCTTCGAGTAGCTGCAGCATGGGGTAGACCGACCCGGGACTCGGACGCCAGAGCCCGCCACTGCGCTGCTCGAGCCGCCGGATGACTTCGTAGCCATGAGCGGGCCCATCGGCCAGTACCGCGATCACCGCGGCCCGGATATCGCCCCGTCGAGCTCGTCGGGGGCCACCGCGGCCGCCGAAGCGGGCATCGCCCCAGCCGAAGCCCGGTCCTTCAGGATGATGAAAATGGTGTCCGTGGCCTTCGCTCCGAGCACCGTAGGGTTGCTGTGGTCCTCTCATGAGGAACCTCCTTGAAAATTGGTCATCGCACGCCCTGTACGACTGTTACAGACAGTATCACGATATATCGCTAGTGCGGTGAAGTTCTTTTTCTTCGCGTCCACTGGCCCGTTCATGCAAGGCACATGAGGAGGAAATGTGCACGTAACAGCTGATTCCTAGCTTCCAGGCATGGAAACCCTGGTTCGCCTCAGGATCGCCCTGGCAGACGAACCAGGAGCGCTGGCCCGGATCGCATCGCTCATCGCCTCGCACGGGGGAAACATCACATCCGTGGACGTCCACCTCGCCGCGGGCCCTGCTGCCGTGGATGATCTGGTGGTTGCCTTCCCTGAAGGAGTGGACGCCGGTGCCCTCCGCGATGCCATCTCTGGTGCAGGCGCCGGGACCTTGCTTTCCATGCAGGAGGCCTACCGGGCCGACCCGGTGGTAGCTGCATTCAATAGCGCTGCAGCCTTACTGGCCGGAGGAGCGAGCGATCATGCTGCGCTCATCCGCAGCGTGGCGGAGCTGGCGTCATCGCCGGCGGTGTGGATCGTGGCCAATGACGAGGCCCGGCGCTGGGAGGCGGGACGCATGGCCCTCGACCGGGGAGCAGCGGTGGCCACCGCCGCCGACCTCCCCGAAGAGATGAGCGCCCGTCTTCCCGGACCGGCATGGCTCCTGGCCGTGGCCACCGGCGACGGGCGCCATGTGGTGTTGGTCGGTCGCCTCCAGACGAATCCCTTCACCAACACCGAGATTGCCCGCATCGAAGCGCTCCTCGGCCTCCATGCGGCCGCCATGCGTCGTTAGGTGCGAAGGTGCGACTCGAAGGCAAAAACCCGCCGCCCGCAGGCGATGTGCGAGTTGGCGACCAGCACAGCCGGCGAGCCAGGGATCACCGGCTGCCACTGCTGAGCGCCGGGCGGTAGGACGAACGTCCCACTGGCCGATCCTCGGTCGAAGATCTGGACGTCCCAATCAACCAGACGGATCTCTGCGTGGACGGGCGAAACCTGATCTTCGGGTGCCGGTAGGCGCAAGGGACGCTCATCGCCCCGCACAACCGCCTCATCGCCTTCCGGTGCAGCACCGATGACGTAGCCGGTATCCAGGCTGTAGGTAGAGCCGTCGTCCAGCACGAGGACGCCCAACGGGGGGCGCGGTCCGCGCACCAAGATGTGGGTCTGATGGGTGGTGGCGATACCACAAGCCGTGCAATACAGCGCCCGTGGATGGTTGAAATGTCCGCGCGAGCACCGAATCCCCTGCACCTCGACCATTCCCGCCGACTCTTCGACCAGGAGGGAGGCCAGCGGCAAGGGCGGGCGGTGCTCAGCGGGAGCCTCGCGCAGGTTCACCGAGACAAAACCCTCCAACGGGGCCCCGGCCGCAGGGTCGCCGCCGAACTCGCGCTCCCGCAAGCCACCCGGGGGCCGCGGAGGGGCGGCGTCCGGGTTCGGACCCACCGGCGGCGCGGGTCGGGCACGGTCCGGGACAACGCCCATGGTGGGCTCGCCCCGACCCCCGGCGATACCCGAACTCCCGAGAGGGCCGGCGGGCGGACCTGTAGTTGGACCTAGGGGACCAGCCGGTGTCAGACCAGGTCCCGGTGCGCCTGTCGCCGCGGGACCAGGCGCCGGGGGACCAGGCGCAGGGGGCGGCGATCCAGGTCCGCCGCCCAGCCCCGAAGGAGGTGGGACGACGATGGTGGCCGCCGCAGGCTCCCCGCTGAGGCCTCCGCCCGGCATGGCCGAGGGCCGAGGCGGCGGCTGCGCTCCCCCGCCCATCCCGGGATCGGCGCTGGTGGTGGCACCGGTCCCTACTCTGGTCTCTGCCACATCCATCGTGCTGGCCTCTGCCGGCGCGGCCGCAACAGCCACCGCTTCGGCGGTAGCCACGGGAGAAATAGCCGCCGGTTCGGCGGTTGCCGCGCCCGCCCCGGCCACCGTGGCGAATGGATCCGGTCCGGCCACGGGGAGCAATGCCAGCCCAGCTCCGGGGACGACGCCGGTCGTCAGATCGATCGGCGAGTCCACCATGAGTTGCGGCGCGTTACTGCCCGCCGGGCCGGCTACCACTGGGCCGTCGCCGGCGAAAGTGTGGCGCATCCACCCGGTGCCCGGAGGCAAAATCACCCACTGCGCGGCATCCCACATTTGGACCGGACCATGGAGCAGGGCTTCGAGACCCGCGGGGGCCGCCCCCACCACCACAAAAGGGGTCGCCGGCTCAGGGTCACTGCCACGCAACACCCCCTCGATGCGGTTGGCCATCTCCGGACCGGGGAACTGATTCGAGCTGAGGTCACGTGCGTGCCCAACTACGAACGTGACCAACGCAGCCGATGCCCCCGGCCCGATCCAAGCGCTCAACTGCCCGAAACGTAGAGTGAACCCCTCCCCGGGGATGACCTCCGTACGCCGGTTCACCACGGCCGGACTCCGATCTCGTCGAGGCGGTTGGCCACGTCGAGGGCAGTGGCCGGACGGTCCGCCGGGTCGGCGGCCAAACAATCGGTGACCAGGGCGGCCACCCCCCCGGGAAGGTTCGGGTCCACGGTGGGCCGCTCGTTCAGTACCCGCCTGAGGTCCGCGAGCACGTCGGTCCCGGTCAATCCGGGATAGATGGGGTGACCGGTGAGCACGCGGTGCAACGTAGCGCCAAGGGCCCAGATGTCCGTGGCCCGGGTCGCCCGTTCTCCCCGGACGCTCGCCGGCTCGAGGTATTCCACCTCGCCTACCGAGCCCGATCTGGTCACGGTCTGGCCGGGTGTCATGAACTTGGCCAACCCAAGGTCGGAGAGACGCCCTCGGCCGCCTGCAGCCAGCAGCACGTTGCCCGGTTTGATGTTGCGATGGGCGACTCCCCCCTCGTGGAGTGCGTGGGCGCCCCGGGCCGCGTCAGCCAGGGCCGTGCAGACCGTAGGGCCGTCAAGCGGCTGCGCCGGCGCAGCCAAGGACCCGGCCGGGTAGTACTCCATGGCGTAGTAGAGCGTTCCCTCCTCCTGCCCGGCGTCGAAGAGAGTGACGAGGTAGTCCGAATCGGTCGTCGCAAAAATCCTCAACTCGTTGACGACCCGCTTGAACGGGTCGGCGCCGATCGGTCCACGGACGACTTTCACCGCCACCTGGCCGACATCGAGGCCGAGCCGGGCGGGCGGTTGGGCGAGGTAGAACTGCCCGGTCACGCCTTGGCCAAGGGGCCGCAGCAGTTCGTAATCAGCAATCTTGGTCACGAGGAAGCTCCAGTCGACGCCGGCCTCAGGGTCATAACGCGAGTCACCCGCTCCTCCCACCCGATACGGGCTGCATCTTCGCCGGAACGGACCCGGACGGGGGCATCGGCCATCTCTGCTCCTGACACTACGAGAGTGCCAGGGTCTGTGCTGTGCTCGGAGTCGAGCGCGGCCGCTACCTGAACCCCCGCCGGGAGGAGAGTCCGAAAACGCTCGGCACATTGACCGAGTCGCCGCTGCCCACCCCGGCTGGCGGCCACCAGCACCAGAGGCAGCCCCCGGGCGATGGCCAAGCGTGCCGCAACTTCCACTACCGCAGGCGCATCGTCACCTTCTTCGGCCATGGCCACCACCTGCGCAGTGGTCGCCGGAAGGCGACGAGCGAACAGTACGTCGGCGGGAGGCGCGGCCAGCAGCGATGACACCAAGGCCTCCGGCGCTCCGGGACCGACGACCAGGCAGTCGATGTCCAAGCGGGCCACCTGATCGCGCAGTTCCCGTTCGATGTCGTCGGTAAAGAGCGCACCCGCGTGGAGACGGTCCCCTCCCTCGGCCCTGCACAAGCGACCCAGCTGATCCAGTAAATCGGCCATCTCGGCCAGATCCCCGGCCATCCCCGACACCCGGTGCTTCCGGCGCACCACGAAGTGCGAAACGTTGACCCGCTCCTCGGATTCCCGAGCGAACATCGAAGCAGCCATCCCCAGGATTGGTACGTCCGCCGCCAAATCTCCCACATACACCAGGACCCGGTAACCGCCCCGGCCCGCGTCCTGGCGCTCCACATCAGCGACGTCGGCGGCCAAGAGGCGATCGGGATAGACCAAACGCAAGAGGGGCTCGGTCATCACCGTGGTCACGATGGCCATCACGACTAACAGGGTGAACAACTGCATGTCGAGCACGCCTTTGCTCAGCCCTACGTTGAGGATGACCAGCTCAGTGAGACCCCGGGTGTTCATCAGCACACCGACAGTGGCCGCTCGCCTTCCCGGAAGTCCGTTGATCCGCGCCCCGAAGGTGGCCCCCAGGAATTTCCCCCCGATGGCGGCCACCAAAATGAGACCGAGCTGCCCCACACCGCTGGCTGAAATGGTCCGAACATTCACCGAGAAACCGGTCACCACGAAGTACACGGGAAGCAGCAGGATCAACGCCACGCTCTCGAGGCGTTCCACAACCTCGGACACAAACTTCGCGGTGCCGTCGCGTGGCATGGCCACTCCGAAAATGAACGCCCCGAAGATTTGGTGGATACCGATCTCTGCGGTCACATAGCTCGACGCCAGAATGCCCGCCAGCACGATCACCATCAGCTCAGGGGCCAGCCCCTCGTCCCGATGGAAGTGGGTTACCGCCCAACGCAACAGTGGCCGCACCACGATCATGATCCCGGCGAAGAAGGCTGCCGCTTCCACCATGACCAACACGACGTGGCCCGCCCCGCCCCCTGACACGACGGCCAGCACCACGGCCAGCAGTGTCCACGCCGCCACATCATCCACCGCGGCACAGGCCAGCGTGATGGCGCCCACGGGGATGCGGTAAAGGCCCCGCTCGGCCAGGATCCGGGCCAGGACGGGAAACGCGGTGACCGACATGGAAGCGCCGATGAACAACGCAAAGGGCAATAGGTGCACGTTGCGGATCTGGGTCAGATGGGTGGGATTGGGGACAAGGTGATGGCTCCCGTGCAGCGAGAAGGCGATGGCGATGCCGAGACCGAAGGGCACCGCAATGGAACTCAAAGAGACCGTCGCCGCCAGACGGGCACGACCTCGTAGGAGCTTGGCGTCCACCTCGAGGCCCACGAGGAACATGAAGATCACCAGGCCGATCTGCGCGATGTCGCTCAGATACGGCCGTACATCGAGGGGGAAAAGGTGGGTGGTCAAGTGGCCGGGGAAGGCACCGAGCAGCGTGGGACCGAGAAGGATGCCCACGATGATCTCCCCGATGACCGCCGGCTGGCGGAACCAGCGCATCGCATTACCGGCCAGACGGGCCAGCACAACGATGATCGCGATATCGATGAAGGTGAGGGCGGCCAGGGAGTCCGAGGATCGGGCGGCCCCGAGGAGGGCAGCGCTCAAATGAGTTGTCCTCCTCGGAAGCGCCAACGGTGGAACGGCACCCGCATAGGTCCGACCGCGCACAACCACACCAGTATCCACAGGCTGGCAAAGTCGATCACGAACGCCGGCCATCCGGCCGCCGGATGCTTGGGCATGGGCCCGAGGTTCTTCAAGATGACGTAGGCAATGATTGCCTCGGGAATCCCTTCCAGAAGGAGAAAGAGGATCGGCCAGTCCTTTTCCCAACGGAACTGCATCAGGGCGTGATAGAGCGGCTCCCAGAACACAGAACCGACGACAATCACTGTCCCCAGCACAAAGAAGGTGGCCTCGTACATGCCGCTGAGTGTCCCGCCGGGCTTGCGGGGCAGCACCAGCGAAACGAGTGCCGTCCAGGGAACGCCCACCACGATGAGGAGAAATATCCTGGTCTGGATCCGACCGCTGAGGGTGGGGACCATCAGATTCGTTCCTTTCTCATCCACTTGATCCACTGCGACACGGATCGGCCGACACCCATCTTGGGTACGAACCCCTGCTCGGCCACCGAATCCACGATTTCGCGCGAGGCGAGTTGAAGACCCAGGAAGGTGTCGACGCCCGGGAAGTAGCCACCAAGGGTCATCGAACCCATCGCGTACATGCGGCCCACTCCTGAGCGGGTACCCCGCACTTCAAAGTCCCGCTCGACGTCGAGGCGCCCCTTGGGATTGCGCCCTGCCCCCGAGTGGTCGATCAGGTCAGCCAGCACGCGGTGTTCCGCTATATCGGCTTCGAGGCCGGTGCAATCGATGACGAAGTGGGCCGGCACCTCGAGGATCAGATTTTGACCCGTATCAGTCCGCGATGCCACCTTGGTAACCACCGTGCGGTCCGCTCCCGGAGCCACTTCGGACACCGTGCCCACATGCACGCGGTACCAGCCCTCTTTGCGTCCCCGAGCAAGCTGCTCCATCCACGACTTGCGTTTGGGGGTGTTCGTTCCGCCAATGGCGTCGTACAACTTCGCGCGATCTTCCCCTTCCAAGGTGCGGAATTTGCGCCATAGCTGGCCCCCCCAGGCTGACTTGGGATAGTTGAAGCCCTGATACGCCCAGCCGTCACCACCTGACCGGCGCATGAAGATGGACTCACCGTGCGCGCCCGAAACGTACGTGCGCACCAAATGGAGAATGGTCGTGTTGGCTCCGTGTTGCTCACGATCGTCGATGAGACGTTGCAACACCCGCGAAGCCACGATGCCGCTCCCCCGGATGACCACGATTCCGGGCCGGCGGCGAAGTTCCTCGTACACGTGCTCGTGAGGCTCGTAGGCGTTGACCACTCGGGCATAGTCGTCATAGCGGGCCCGGTACTCCTGCAGGTCGGGCAGGAACTTCAGACCGGGGTAGCCGACGGCGAGGTGCACCCAACGACTGCGAAACGCCACCCGGCGGGTAGACGAGGTGCCTTCGGGCGGGGTGAGCACGGTGAAATAGCCGCCTTCAGCCCGCCGACGGCTCATCCGTACTTGGCCTTTGACCACGGTCGACCAGTAATCGACACGGTCCGCTTCGGCCTGCAGGCCTTTGAACACCGTCCCCGCCCGCGGCGTCCAGTAGTTGGACAGGATCGGTTCGGTAACCACGTTCCACAAGGGAGCCAACGTGCGCTCGGCCCGCGCCTCGCGAAATGCATAACTGGGAAATCCCCACAGATTGTCGGGCATCGAAGAAGAATCGGAACGCAATCGTTCCTGCTCGGGAATCTGCGACACCTGTGTTAGGTACTGGTAGGTCTGCCACGGGTAATCGAGTCCCGTGAGCACGCGGATCGAGGAGGAAGGCACGCCGTAGACGCGAAGAAAATCAGTGAGCACAAACGAACCGATGCCTCCCCCTACGCTGACAAACGGGACGTCATAGACGGGCATCCCGCTGCGGGCCACCAGCTCGTCGGTCCAGATATCGGTACTGATCAGCTCATCGGTGAGGTTGTCGGGACGGTCGGTTGCGGTGTCGTGGACGGCCATGGCGGTACCCTCCTGTTCTGGCTGCCCGAGAAGCCCTAAACGTAGCGCTTGGGGATCCGCTGCTCTCGTTATGCCCTCGGGGAGACCTCCCCCGTCCTGCAGCGCCCAACGTTCACGTCGCGCGGGAGCGTCCGCCCTACACTCGTGACGATGACTTCGGCCCCACTCGATCCCAAAGGTGAGGTCAGCCGGGCGCTGGCCACGGCCATCGAGGACTTCGGTCCCCGGGCCCTGTCCAACCCGGTGGTACTGGCCAATCTGTTCAAAGATCTCCTGCCCGACTCTCCCCGGGAAACCACGGTGTTGGTGGCCGTAGCTGAGGCCGGGTTGGCCAAGGCCATCACCGACCGGATCGAGCAGGGGCTGCCGGCGGACTCGGCCACCTACCAAGCGGCCACCGTGGTGGCCGATGCCCGGGCCATGGACCCCGCGGCCGTGCAGTGGGCCGCCCGCCAGTTCGCGCAGGCCTTGGGCTACCAGGTCGCGGCCGGTCCCCTCGAACGCGGAGTCGACCCCCCGGTCCCAGCCCCCGAGCCGAGCGCCTGGGGCGCTGCGCTCCCGGCCGCCGGTTGGCCGCCGGCCGGCACCGTGCCCGGCGGCCAACCCGGCACGTTGCCCGTTGGCCCCGCTTCAGCGGCGGGGACTGCCCCCAGCGGTGCTCCTGCTGGCGCTGCCCCCACTGTGCCCGGCTCCTTCGCCGGGTGGGGCGCCCCGCCCGAGGTGTCGCCGCCGACGCCATCGACGTCGCCGCCCAGCTTTCCGTCGCTGCCCCCCAGTGGCGCCGGCGGCTTCGGCGGGCCGGCCACACCGAACCCTCTGACCCCAAACCCGTGGGCGCCCGCACCCACGGGTCCCGTGCCCAACGCAGGTTCAGGAGGTGGTTGGGGCACCCAACAACCGACTCGGCAAGGGCGCTCCAAGGGGCCCATCTACCTGGCCGTGGCCGCCGTCGTAGCGGTCATCGCGGCCGTCATCGTGGTGGTGGCAGTGACCGGCGGCGGTGGTGGGGGCTCGCACTCCTCGTCGACCACGTCGACGACCGCCGGGACAACCACGACGGCCGGGGGCCTCGGCACCTCGACGACCGGCACCGTTCCCAGCGTCACTTCGGCAACCACCACTCCGCCGACGACCGCCGGTCCGGCATCGTCACTCAGCTCGGTCCTCCCCACGGACCTCGACACCACGACCTGTCAGACCGAGTCGAGCCCCCCAACCGGTTTGACGGGCCTGAGCGAGGACGTGGGATGCGGGGCACCGACCGGCCTACCCGGCGGCACCATATTCGCCTACCAGTTCACCAACCCGACCACTTTCAGGACCGGTCTGGTCCAATACAACAAGGACAAGGCGTTCGACCCGACTACGGCGGACACCAGCTGCCCGCCATCAGCCGGCAACGACGGACTCGAGACCTGGGAAAACGCCTCGAAGACCTTGAGCGGCTCGGTCGAGTGCCTGACGCTGGAAGACAGCAACTCCTCGACGGTCACCATGCCCGCTTACATCTGGACGATCACCCAGGACAATGCGATCGTCGAGGCGATTGGCTCTACGAAGGAGACGTTCGCCCAGCTCAACTCGTGGTTCCTGACCAAAAACGTTCCCCAATGAGTTCGTTCGGCAGTTCGTCCTCGATAATGCCCGGCGGCGGAATCTCCCGCCGGCCGCTCGACTTCTTCATAATGGCCGACTGCTCGGGCTCGATGACCGGCGAAAAAATCCAGGCGCTCAACTTCGCCATCGCCGACATGCTTCCCCACCTCGCAATTTGGGAGCGGGATCAAGAGCAGGCCGCCATGCGGGTCCGCGCCGTGGCGTTTGGCGATGAGGCTGTCTGGCATGTGGCGGAGCCCACACCGGTGAGTCAACTGCGTTGGCCTCCCCTCCAAGCCAAGGGGCGGACCCGCATGGGGCGCGCCCTCGAGGTAGTGGCCGAAGCCATGAATCATCTGGAGCGGCGGGCACTGCGGCCTGCGGTGATCCTCATCACCGACGGTCGACCCACCGACGATTTCGATAGCGGCCTGGCTGCGCTGCTGGCTACCCCCGCCGGGCGCTCCGCGCTCCGCCTGGCAGTGGCCATCGGACGCGACGCCGAGCTTGATCCGCTGGAGCGCTTCATCGGTGACCCGTCGGTCCCCGTACTGGTGGCCGACAGTGCCGAGGAGATCGCCGACCGTTTGATCGCAGCGTCGATCGCCGTGTCGCGTCTGTCGGAGGTCCACGTCGGTGGCGGCCACGACGCCAACGCCAAAGGGGTGCTGGGAGTGCGAGCCCCGGCCTCCAATATCGACGACGAACGCATCGTATGAGCGAGCCCCAGGAAACTGCGCCGGTCAACTGGGACTCCACCGACCACTGGAGCGTCCTCGCAGCTAACGCGGTCGGCGCCAGCCACCAGGCCTCGGGGCGCCCGGGCCAGGATGCGTTCAGCTTCGCCCCCTCCGACCACACGACGGACCAACCATTGGCCGTGGCCGTCGCGGACGGTCACGGTCACCGGATTCATTTCCGGAGCAAAGTAGGTTCCCGCGTCGCGGTCGAAGTTGCCTGTGACACCGTGCTGCGCGCCGCTGACGCCCTCGCCGCTTGCCACGACGTCGAGGAAGTGCGGGCTCACGCCCTCGACGTCCTGCTGCCCCAAGTGGTGGAAGGGTGGCGCGCTGGATGTTTGGGCGACCTCGAGGAGCGCCCCGTGACCGTGGAAGAACTCGAGGCCGTGGGCTTCTCCGAAGAGGAGCGAGCCGGGGCTTTCGATGACGACGATCCGCTTCTGGCGTACGGCTCGACGCTGATGTTCGCCGGGTTGGCGGGCCCGTGGCTGTTGTTGGCCCATATCGGCGACGGCGACATCTTCACTGTCGAGGTGGACGGCACTTCAGCCCAACCGGTCCCTGGCGATCCGCTGCTCGACGGCCAACGCACGACCAGCTTGTGCCAACCGGACGCCCTCGGGTCGTTCCGGATCGCGGTCATCGACGTGGCCGGCCGCCCACCGGCCGTCGTCGCCTTGGCCACCGACGGATATGGAAATGCGCAGAACAGGGATGATTGGCAGCCCGGGGTAGGTGCCGACATGGCTCTTTATCTGCGTTCTGAAGGCCGGACGTGGATCGGTCACCAGCTCCCGGACTGGGTGTCGCGCTGTGCGTCGGTGGAGGGCAGTGCCGATGACACGACGATGGCCTTGCTGATCAGCCCTCGGGCCGAGCAGCGAGCAAGGACCGTCCCGCCTTCATCGCCCGGGCATCCCGGCTCTGACCGCAACGGGCATTCCTCGGCCGCGACCACGTTGCTCGCCACCCCCGGAAGCGTTGCCTCCCTCGCCTCCGCCAGAGAGCGGACGCTACCCATGGCCCCCTCCGAAGCGCCGGTTTTCCCCGTCGGAGGCAGGCCAGCTTCACCCGGTCCCGCTCCCGGCCTGGCCTTCCCTGAACCACCGCCGGCGGCCCCCGCCCTTCGGGGAACTCAGAGCGCGCCGGAGGTAGCCACCGGCCGCCAGGGGGGTTGGCCCGCCAACGCACCTGGAGCGCCACCCCCACCCACTCCGACAAAATCCGCACGTCGCCTCGATCCCCGGTTACGGGGTCGGATGGTGTGGGTCGCGGCGGGAGCGCTGGGCGTGTTGGTGGCGGTCATCGTCGTGGTCATCGTGCTGACCACCGGAAGCAGCGGAGGCAAGAGTCCGGACTTGACGCCGTTATTACCCAGATCCTTTGGCACTCTGGCGCCAGGGGCCACCCTCCCGGCGGCACCGAAGCCGTCATCGACCACCAGCCCATCATCGACCACCAGCCCATCATCGAATACCAGCCCCGGCACTGACACCCTCCCCGATTCGGGACAGAACACCGCCGGCCAAGCGGGAAGCAACGTGGGTGGCGTTGCCAGCCCAGCGACGACAGGCCCATGATCGAACCTGATCTGCCTTCGGCCGGCATGCGGGTACGCATGAGCGGCGCAGGGACGGTCCTCACCGTCGGCGAGCGTCTGGGCGAAGGCGGCCAAGGCGTCGTCCACCGGGCGCTGCTTCCCAGTGGAACCGCCTTCGCGCTCAAGTGGTACCGGAGCGGGTCCGATACCCCCGAGCAACGCCAGGCCATCTCCGCGTTGATCGCCCACGGCTGCCCCCACCGGGCGTTTCTGTGGCCCATCGACCTCGTGACCTCTCCTGAGATCCCAGGCTTCGGTTACGTGATGCCCTTGCGGGAGGACCGTTTCATCTCCTTCGCCCAAATGCTCTCCGAGCCCGAACAACCCCCGTTCCGGATCCTGGCCAACATCGGCCGTGACCTGGTCGAAGCATTCGCCGCGCTCCACTTCGGCGGCCTGTGTTACCGCGACGTGAGTTTCGGCAATCTGTTTGTTGACCCAGAGCGGGCCGAAGTGGCGATCTGTGACAACGACAACGTTGGCACCGACAAAGGGCACGTGGCCGTGTACGGCACCTTGCGTTTCATGGCGCCCGAAATCGTTCGCCTCGAGAAGCTGCCCTCCACCGTCACCGACCTGCACTCGTTGGCCGTATTGCTGTTCTACCTGTTCGTGCACGGCCATCCCCTCGAGGGGGCACGCGTGCAGGGAAGCTACACGTGGGGCGAAGATGGTCATGTCTCCGAGAACGAACTGGCGTTCACCCACTTCGGGACGTCACCGCTGTTCGTGTTCGACCCCGACGACGCATCCAACCGCCCGGTTCCCGGGGATCTGATGTTGACGTGGTGGCAGATCTACCCAAGGTTTCTCCGCGACCTCTTCATCCGGGCGTTCACCACCGGCCTGACCGACGCCTCCCTCTCGGGCCGGATCCTTGAAGGGGTCTGGCGAAAAGAGCTGCTGCGCCTCCACGATTCGGTGTCGGTCTGTCCCTCCTGCAGCGCAGCTCGCTTCTACGACACCGACGAAGCGGACGCTCCCTGTTGGAATTGCCACCTACCCTCCGCCCAACCTCCCCTGCTGCAGCTGCCTTCGAGCACGATCGTGCTCTCCGAGGGGGCCACGGTGACCGCTCATCACCTCCGCCGCAACCGCGATTTTCAGACCATCGAAGCAATCGTCGAACCGCATCCGAGCGCGCCCGGCAGAGTTGTCCTGCGCAACCGGTCCACTGTGGCCTGGACGGTGTCGCCTGAGGGAGAACCCACGGACCAGGTGTACCCGGGCCAGCGGCTGGCCTTGCGGCCCATGACCATTGCCTTCGGCCCTGCAACCGGCGTGGTGCGCGCCCCCACCCGACGCAACGACGTCACCAAGGTGTGGCAGCAGGCCCTCCCGCCGCGCAGCAGCCCGCCGCGCACTTCGAGTGCTCCGTCATGGCGACAGGCCAGCCCGCCGTTGGTACCGCCGCCGCGAGACCGAGGCGACGCACCGGCTGGCTAAGGGGGTCACTTCCTGCGAGGCTGGCCGATGGGACGGATGGCTACCACCGCAGCGACCAGGGGGATCACCGTCAGAATGACCAACCACATCATGTCGATGAGCCAACGGCCCGTCTCATGGCGTACCGCTGAGATAACGGTCCCCGTCGCCGCAGAGTCACCCCAGTGTGCGCCGGTGATGTAGCCCAGGTACTTGACGACCTCGCTGTGACCGAGGTTGATGCCACCCGAGAGCAGGAACTCGGCAAACAGCAGTACCGGCAACAGGGTGAGCGCCTTGTCGGGGTTGTTGACAAAGGCCGAGATCATCAAACCGAAAGCCATGGCCGCCACCCCCGTGAGCGCCCCGACCAGCAACAGTTCAAACCTGCCCGACGAAAACACCGCCCCTTGGCTCGGCCCCCCTTGCCGGATGGTGGCCAACAGGACCAGGACAATGGACTGTACGACCGTGATCGTTCCCAACACGATGGCCTTGGAGGCCACGTACGCCGAACCGGACAGGCCGACGCTTCGCTCGCGGGTGAGAATCGCCCGTTCTTTGACGATTTCCCGGATGGAGTTGGTGGCGCCAAGGTAGGTCGTCGACAACGTGAGGGCCAACAGCACCGTCGTCGAACCTACGAAGCCGTTGGTCTTCAACTGGAAATGGTTGCTGCCGAGCACCACCAACATGAGCAGACCGAGGAGCGGAGCCTGAAGTAACAGGAGCATCGTATTGCGTCGATCAGCCACGATCACCGCCAGGTAGCGCCGCAGCAGACTCACCAACTGGTGACCCCAACTGGCGTTGGGCCGGGCCACCCCCAAGGGTCCCCCGCCCAGCGGACCCGCCTGCGGCGGACCGCCGATGTCGGGCGGAACTACAGGGAACTGACCCGAGGGGGGACCGCCACCGGGCCCTCCGGTGACAAACCCCAAAGGGGACAGGGCGAATCCGGCAGCGGGAACCAAGGGTTGGGCCAACGAAGCGCCGGCCACCGCGACGCCCGCGGCCACCGGCACTGCCCCGGGGGCGGGCACGGGCGGGGTGGCCCCCGACGACGACAGAGGGATATCCACGTACATCTGGCGCAACGGGGACGCCAGGAACGCGGCGCGGGCTTGGCCCACCGAAGCGCGGTCGAGCAGTTGGAACACGTCCGCATACTGCGGTTGGCTGAAAAACTCCAGCGCCTCTTCGGGTGGCCCGAAGTAAGCGAGGTCGCCGCCGGGCGCCAAGAACAGCACCCGGTCGCAAAGATCGAGGCTCTGGATGCTGTGGGTGACCGTGATCACCGTCCTTCCGCTATCAGCCAGAGTACGCAAAAGGCTCATCACCGACTTCTCGTAGCCCGGATCCAAACCCGATGTCGGTTCATCGAGCAGTATCAGCGACGGCCGGGTCAGCAGTTCGATGGCCACGCTCACCCGTTTGCGCTGACCGCCCGACAGCTTGATCACTTGGAGGTCGGCCCGTGCGGTGAGGCCCAACTCGGCCATGACCTCATCGACACGCGCCGTTCGCTCCTCGGAACTGACGTCGGTGGGGAACCGCAAGCGAGCGGCATAGCCGAGGGCTTGGCGCACGGTGAGCTCAGGGTGGAGGATGTCGTCCTGGGGGACGTAGCCGATACGGTGACGCAGTTCGGGATAGGCCTGATACAGATCGCGGCCGTTGTAGAGCACATGGCCGTCGTCGGCTGGGCGCGATCCGGTAAGGGCTTTTACCAGCGTCGACTTTCCTGCTCCGGTGGGGCCCAGCACCGCGAGAAAAGCACTGGCCCCCAAAGCAAACGAGACCCCGTTGAGAAGTGTCTTCTGGCCGGCGCGCACGGTGAGGTCGATCGCCGCGAAACTCGCCTGGCCCTGGTCGATGTACTCCTCGAGACGGCCGTTTCGCAGCCGGTAGAGATGATGACCGATGGTGACCACGGAATGTTCGGTGACATCGCCGCGACTCACCCGCCGGCCGTCGACGTAGGTGCCGTTGTGGCTACCCAAGTCGACGATCTGGAAGCGGCCGTTGTTGTTACGGAGTTCGGCATGCTCCCGGGAGACCAAAAGGTCAGCGATCACAATGTCGTTGTTGGGTCCACGGCCGATGCGGAGATGGTCGGTCGGGCGGTAAACACTGGAGAACGCCACCCCTGCGTCGGGTCGGGCCAGATCGGCTGGCAGCCGGGGGGTGGACATGCCGCCACGGGGCATCGCCCCTCCGCCGGCCAAAGGCCAAGCCGGTGGAGGCGAACCTGACCCCGCGATAGGCGATAGGCCGGTGGCGGCCCCCGCAGGCGGCATGGTGGCGTCCGGTGGCGGCGGGGGGAACACCCGATCACCCGCCGCGGGCAAGGACGGCCGACCGTTCGCTCCGCTCGCCGCAGGAGCGTCGACCAGGGCCAGCTCGACTACCGTGCCGTCGTAAGGATCACCGAGTCGCACAGAGCATGCGCCGTCGATCTCGATGCGCTGTATCGACCGGCCTTCGACGAACGTGCCACGGCTGGAGTGGTCTTCGAGAACCCAGCCCCTCACGCCGTCGTTGTGTAACAGGGCGTGGTGGCGAGAGGCGCGGAGATCCCGCACGATCACGTTGGCATCATCGGCGCGGCCGATGATGACGTCGGACCCCGGTCCGAAGGTGGTGTCGGCGCCCTCTGCCGGCACCCGTACTTGCACATGCCGCCCGTTCATGGCTCCCATTCCGATCCTCGATGGCGTTCTCCGACGATCGTGCATTCTGTCACCACCCGCCACCCGTGTCGCGTTTGGGGGGCGAGGGGAGCCCTCCCCTGCACCGGAGGGTTCAGCCCAGGCCAGGTCCGAGCAAGCGTCGACGCAGCAGGTCGAGGGCGTTGATGGTGGCGAACTGCCGAATCCGCTCCCGATCGCCGGCTCCCCGGACCTCGACCACCTCTGCGGCGCCGTCGATGGCAATGCCGACCCACACGGTTCCCACCGGTTGGCCTTCCTGTTCGGCGGGACCCGCCACCCCGGTGACCGCCAACGCGACGCTGGCCCCGAGCGCCCTGGCGGCCCCCAACGCCATGGCCTCGGCCGCCTCGGCGCTCACCACCGGCCCCGGCGGTACCCCCAGCAACGTCTGCTTGACTTCGGTGGCGTAGGAAACGATCCCACCCCGGAACCAGTTGCTGGCCCCCGGCACGGCGACCAGGCGGCTGGCCATCAGGCCGCCGGTGAGCGACTCAGCCACCCCGAGCGTACGCCCGGCGGCTTCGAGCAGCCGCCCCACGGCGGCCTCCATCGTTTCATCGTCGACACCGAACACGGTGTCGCCCAGGAGGTCCCGGATCTCTGTTTCTTCCGTGGCAATCAGGCGGTCCACCTCGAGGCGCGCCCGCCCGGCGGCGCCCTCACCGGCAGGAATGGCGGCACTGGCCGTGATGCGCACCTTGATGCCTTCGATCCCCGACGCCAGGAAGGCGATCGTCGGGTTGCCGAGGGCATCGAGCGCTTCGATGCGCGAGGCCAGTGTCTCGGCCAGCGTGGACTCGGCCAGTCCCCACGTGCGTAGCGTCCGCGAAGCGATGACCGCGGCCTGACCGCTGCGCTCCACGATGTCGGGGATCACCGCCCGCGTCATCATGTCACGCATCTCGTGGGGCACGCCGGGTACGGCGTAGACGACATGGGGACCAACCGGGCAGATCAGGCCGGGGGCGGTTCCGCGTTCTTGGAGGATGGGGACGGCGCCTTCGGGTACATCGGCCTGCCGAAGATTGTTCTGCGACATGACCCGGCCCCGGGCTGAGAACAGGGTGCTGATGGCCTCGACCAGGCCCTCGTCGCGCACCAGGCCAACGCCGGCCACCTCGGCGATCGCCTCGCGGGTGATGTCGTCCTGGGTGGGACCGAGTCCTCCACAGCAGATCACGACGTCGCTGCGCTCCAACGCCAGGCGCAGGGCGGCCACGATCCGGCCGTGGTTGTCGCCCACTTTCGTCTGGTAGTGGCAGGCGATCCCCGACAGCGCCAACTGTTCACCCATCCAACTCGAGTTGGTGTCGACCACTTGGCCCAGGAGCAGTTCCGTGCCGATGGCAATGATTTCAGCTTGCATATCAGGGACCGGCTACGAGTCCGTCAGTATCCCCCGGATGCTGAACCCGGCTGTCGAAGAGATATTGCGCGGCGCTGACCACGGCGAGGGCCACTCCCACCCACAACACGTCACGGCCGATCACTTGATGGTGGCGCCCGGTGAGGGGAAGCAGGAGCAGCCCCACCGCCACATCCTCGGCTGCCGTCTTCAACTTGCCCAGCGGCCGGGCGGGCACCGAAATCCCCCGGCGTGACAACACGACGCGGAACACGCTGATGGCCAACTCCCTGGCTCCGAGGAGGATCACCGGGAGCCATGACACGTCGCCCTCCGCGGCCAGGGCCCCTAGCGCGGAGAGGACAAGGATCTTGTCGGCCAGCGGATCGAGGAAGGCACCGGACGTCGTGGTGCCCTGGCGGCGGGCCAACCACCCGTCGACGCTGTCTGATCCGGCCAGCACCACCCAGGCAGTCACCGACTCCCACGAAGCGCCGAGGCCCGTCACGGCCAGCACCAACAGAGGTGTGGCCAAGATCCGGGCCAAGGTCACCGCGTTGGCCGGGGTCAGGACTGCAGAGGACGGAAAGCCGCTGCGCAAGGGGGCCACCTCGCCGGGATGGGTGGCCAAGCTCACGCCCCTCGGGACGGCGCGCCGGCGCTCAGCGCAGGGATGGGGGTGGACAAGGTGGCGTCAAGGTCAGGCCCCTCGGCGCTCGTCACCGTCACGGTGGCAAAGGTGCCGACCGTCAGTTCTTCGGGGATCCGGATCACGCCATCGATCTCGGGAGCCTCACGATGGCTCCGGCCAACTCCGGGTTCGTCCACCAGCACCTCGATCTGGCGGCCGATCAACGCGGCCCGAGATCGCGCGGTGATGCGGTCGGCCAACTCCGAGGCCTCCGCGAGGCGCTCCGCCATCAGCCCTTGCGGTACGACGTCGACGAGCCCCGCGGCGAACGTCCCCTCCTCCGAGGAGTAGGGGAACAGACCGCACCAGTCGAGCTCGACTTCTTCCAGGAAACGAAGGAGCGCGTCGTGGTCCTCCTCGGTCTCCCCCGGGTAACCGACAATGAACGACGAGCGCAGCGCGGCGTCGGGATAGCGCGAGCGGATGTGGCCGATGCGCTCGGCAAAACGGGTCCCATCGCCCCAGCGCCGCATGCGGCGAAGGTGCGGGCGCGAGGCGTGCTGCAGGGAAAGGTCGAAGTAGTGGCATCCCGTAGCGCCCATCACCTCGATCAGACCATCGGAGAGCTCAGATGGATACAAGTAGAGCAAGCGCGCCCGCGGCACCCGGGCTGCCACCTGAGCCACGAGGTCCAAGATGGCGCCTTTGTGGCCGGTGTCGCGGCCGTAGGAGGCCAGGTCCTGCGCGACCAGGACTACTTCCTGCACGGCCAGCGCGTCGACCTCGGCCAGGATGTCGTCCATGGTTCGCGACCGCTGCTTTCCCCGGAACGACGGGATGGCGCAGAAACCGCAGCGGCGGTCGCAACCCTCGGCCACTTTGACGTAAGCCCACGGGGCGCTCGCCGCTGGTCGGGGCAGGTTGAGCAAATCGAAACTGGGGACGGCGGCCCCCGCCGGCGGGGAGACGCCCGGCTTGCGTCCGAGCGTGACTGCGACTCCGAAACCGGCGACCAGATCGACTTCAGGGAGTGCCTCGGCCAGCTCCGCGCCGTAGCGTTCGGCCATGCATCCGGTGACAACCAGGCGCGCCCCCCGGCCCCGTCGGGCCGAGAGGTCGAGGACGGTCTCCACCGACTCGGCACGGGCCGCTTCAATGAAGGCACAGGTATTTACGACCACCAGATCAGCCTGCTCGGGGCTCGACGCCGGGAGGTACCCGTCGGCTTCGATGGTCCCTACCAGCTTGTCCGAGTCGACCTGGTTCTTCGGGCAGCCGAGTGTCTCTACCCAATACCGGCTGGCCATTCTGACCAGCGTAGCCCGAGGCCCGCAGCGACCGAGGCCGATGCGGGCCCCGACTCGCTACTTGTTGCCGAGCATCCGGTTGATTTTGGTTCCGCACACCGGGCAGGGACCCTGGGCCGCCTTACGACCGTTTTTCAGGGTGACTTCTTCCCCTTCGAAATGGCGCTTCTCTCGACATTTGACGCAGTACCCCTCGTGATCGGCCACGCTGCCTCACTCTCTGCTAGCGAATTGGATCAACTGACCCTAGTCGGGAGCATCTTCCCAGCGACGGACCCCTTGGACGTCGGCGGCCACCGAGCGCACGGTGCCTGGCACTCCATGCTCGTCGAGGAGCAGGGTGGCGGCCTCCGACAACGCCGGAGCGTCGGGCAGGGTCGTGAGCGCCAGCAAGGTGGGCCCTGCTCCGCTCCAACACACTCCGAGCGCCCCGGCGTCGCGCAAGCCGTCGAGCAGGGCCGCCGCTTCGGGAAACAGCGCCGCCCGGGCGTCTTGGTGGAGGCGGTCGGCAAAGGCCTCAGGAACCAGCTGCGTCCGGTCCGCCAGGCCCGCCACCAGGAGGGCCAGGCGGCCCAGGTTGAACGCTGCGTCCCCATGGGTGACCAGCGCGGGCAGCGCGGCCCGGGCCTCTGAGGTGGGCAGCGCCCGGTCGGGGATGAGCAGCACAGCGTGCAGTTGGGGGTCGAGGGGGAGACGGCGGGCGGTTGGCACCCCGTCGATGACCGCGGCGGCGACCAGACCCCCGAGGGTGGAGGCGGCCGCGTTTTCGGGATGGCCGTCGACGCGGTGGCCTTCGATCAAAGGGTTGTCACAGCCTGCAGCGGCCGCTGCAGCTACGGCCAACGCTGCCGAGGACCCGAGGCCCCGCCCGACGGGGATGTCCGAGTGCACCCGGATGGCCAGGCGGTCGTGGCCGACCACCCTGGTGGCCACCATGGCGGCCAGATGCCCGACCCCTCTCGGCAGTTCTTTCCCCTCGCCGGTAGCCTCCACCGAGAGGCGCTCTGCGGAGACGATCTCCACCGAGACGTGGAGATCCAGTGCGAGCGCCAGGGCGTCGAAGCCTGGACCGAGATTGGCGGAGGAGGCTGGGGCGCTGGCGAACACGCTCCTCAGGTTAGGCAGCGCGGATCAGACCCCGTTGCGCTCGTCCAACTCCTCCGTGGTCATGAGCACGGAGCGGGCCTTGGAACCCTCCGAGGGTCCCACGACGCCGCGTTGCTCGAGGAGGTCCATGATTCGACCTGCCCGGGCGAAGCCCACCCGTAACTTGCGCTGCAGCATCGAGGTGGAACCCAGTTGGCTTCTGACGACCAACTCGAGCGCTTGTTCCAAAAGGTCGTCGTCACTTCCGTCGTCTTCGACACCACCGTGGCCGCCGGCGGTCGAGTTGTCGCCTTCGACGCCGGGTACGTAGTCGGGCTCGGATTGGCGCCGCCAATGGGCGGCGATCTTGCGCACCTCTTCCTCTTCGACCCAGGCCCCTTGGATACGCCGGGCGATGCTGGAGGATGCGGTGAGCAGCAGCATGTCGCCTTTGCCGATGAGGCGCTCCGCTCCAGGTTGGTCGAGGATCACCCGGCTGTCGGCCAGCGACGACACCGCGAACGCCAAACGGGAGGGGACGTTTGCCTTGATAACCCCGGTGATGACGTCGACGGATGGCCGCTGCGTGGCGATCACCAGGTGGATGCCCACGGCTCGGGCCATCTGGGCAATACGGCAGATCGACTCTTCGACGTCGCGGGCAGCCACCATCATCAAGTCGTTCAGCTCGTCCACGACGACACAGATGAACGGCAGCCGTTCGTACTGGCGTTCAGAGCCCAGCTCCGGTACCAGTTCCCCACGGTCGAACGCCGCGTTGTACCCAGTGATGTCGCGCACGCCGACCTCGGCCAGCAGGTCGTAGCGCCGCTCCATCTCGTGGACCGCCCAGTTCAAGGCGTTGGCTGCCTTCTTGGGGTTGACGACCACGCTCGTGAGCAGGTGGGGCAAGCCGTTGTACTGGCCCATCTCCACCCGCTTGGGGTCGATCAGGATGAGTCTGACCTGGTCAGGGGTAGCGCGCACCAGGATCGAGGTGATGATCGAGTTGATGCAGGAGGACTTGCCGGCCCCGGTCGCCCCCGCGATGAGGATGTGGGGCATGGTGGCCAGGTTTTCCAGAATGGGTCGCCCCGCGATGTCGCGGCCGATCGCCACCTCGAGAGGGTGATCGGCCAGCTGTGCTTCGGGCGACAGCAGGATGTCGCCCAGAGTCACCACCTGCCGCTGGCGGTTGGGTACCTCCACGCCGATGGCCGAGCGCCCGGGAATAGGGGCCAGGATGCGGACATCAGCTGCCGCCATGGCGTAAGCGATGTCCTTTTGGAGGCTGGTCACCTTGGCCACTTTGACCCCGGGACCAAGTTCCAGTTCGAAGCGGGTGACGGTGGGCCCCACGGTCATTCCGACCAGGCGGGTCTCCACGCCGTGGGCGGCCAGGGCGTCTTCCAGTGCGGCCCCGAGCGCCTCGACCAGTTTGCGGTCGATCTCGGCGGCTTTGGCCCGCTTGAGCAGGGCGGGCGGCGGCAAACGCCAGGTGCCGGGTGACGCCACCCGGCCCACCTCGAGCTCGAGCTGAACGGGCGGTCCTTCAGGCACCGGCTCGGGAAGGCGGACCTCGGGGACCGGTCGCGCCGGCAGGGCACCAGAGGGCGGCGTCAAGGGGTCGCCCATCTCGTCGAGCAGCAGGGGCACACCGTAGGGCTGCTGGCCTGCAGGAAGAGGCACGTCCCCAGTCTTCTCTGGGCCGTCGCCGGTCGCTTCCCCGCCACGCTTGGCGACCGGTCGCCGCCGACGGGCGGGGGCGTCGACCGTCGGAGAAAGGGTTGCCGGGTGCCGTTCCAGCGAGGCTTCCCTCTCATCGCCGCGCAGCTGGTCCGCCAGCCAGCGGGTTGACGCCATCACGGCGGTAACGCTCCCGCGGATGGCCGCGGCCACATAGTCGGCCGCCGTACGCACCGTGGTGCCGGTGACGACCAGCGCGGCGATCAAGGTCACCACGACGAGCACCAGACCGGCGCCGCCGCCGGCCAGCGCGCTGCGCAAGGGGTCGGCCACCGCCCAGCCCACGACGCCACCGGCACCCCGCAGGGCCGGGAGGTGCTTCCAGTGCGAGGGGCCGTCGAGGAGCTGGCCCAGTCCGGCCGCCGCTACCAGCCCCAAGACCCAGCCGACCGCCGAGCGCGCCGGCTCGCGACGATCACGGCCCCGGATGAGGAGCACGCCCACCGTGGCCAGAGCTGGTGGGAGCAACGCCCGCGCCCACCCGATGAGGTCGCCCGCCCCATGATCGAGAACCCGGCCTGCAGGTCCGGTCAAATTGGCATAAATCCCCAGCGCAGCCAGCCCGGCCAGCAGGAGGACCACCGTGCCGACCACATCGTCGACTTGGCCGCCCAGGACGCGCCCCAGCCGCTCCCCCAACCCCACTCTCGGTGTGGCTTTGGGAGCGGTGCGTCCCCGGGTGGCAGGGCGGCGCTTAGGCGCTCCTGACGCGCTGGGAGCCTTGGATGGGGTACGCCGTTTCGTCGCAGTAGCCACAACAGTCACAAAACTAACAGCAGTAACAGCGACCGGCGCGAGATAGGCGCCGATTGTCCCCTCAGGCCTCCATGACCACCGGCACGATCATGGGGCGGCGCTTGGTGCGCTCCTGCACGAAGCGACCGAGGGCAGAGCGGGCTCGGCGCCGAATGGCTTCGAGATCCGCTTTCCCGCTTTTGGCTGCTTCTTCTTCCACAGCGATCCGCACGACGTCACGCGCCTCGTCGAGTAACTCCTCGGCCTCGGGAGCGTAGACCCAGCCCCGGGTGATGATCTCCGGCCCGGTGACGATCTCGCCGGATTTGGCGTCGACCGTGACGACGAGCACCACTACACCCTCGTTGGCCAGCACTTTTCGGTCGCGCAGCACACCGAGGCCTACATCCCCGACGATCCCGTCCACATACAGGTAGCCGGCCGGCACCTGATCGGCGAAGTCGATCCCGGTGTCGGTCACCTCGATTACATCCCCGTCCTCAGCGAGCAGCACCCGCCCGGGCGCTACGCCCATGAGCGACGCCAAACGGGCGTGGTGGGTGAGGTGGCGAAACTCGCCGTGCACCGGCACGAAGGCCCACGGCCGGGCGATGGAGAGGAGCGTTTTCAGTTCCTCCCGGCGGGCGTGGCCGCTCACGTGCACCCGGGCCAACCCGGAGTGCACTACCTCGGCGCCCCGCCGGGTCAGCCCGTCGATGACTTTGCCCACGCTCGTCTCGTTGCCGGGAATGGCGTGGGAGGAGAGCACGACCAGGTCGCCGTCACCCACCGACACCCACCGGTTGTCCCCCGCAGCCATCAAGGCCAGGGCCGACATCGGCTCTCCTTGGGATCCGGTCGAGATGATGCAGGTGCGCCGGGGGTCGAGACCCCCCACCTTCTCGATGTCGACCAGGTGCCGGTCGGGGATGGACAGCAACCCCATCGAGCGGGCCAGCGCCACGTTCTTGCCCATCGAACGACCCAGAGTGGCCAGAGTGCGGCCGCCGGCGATGGCCGCGTCGGCGATCTGCTGGATGCGGTGGATGTGGCTGGCGAAGCAGGCCACGATGATCCGCTTGTCGGGGTGTGCGGCGAAGGTCTCGGCCAGTACGTGACCGACACTGCGTTCGCTGTCGGTGTGCCCTTCCTCCTCTGCGTTGGTCGAGTCCGACAGCAGCAGGCGGATCCCGGGTCCGCTGGCGATCGCCCCGATCCGGGCCAGATCGGTCGCCCGGCCGTCAACCGGCGTCAGGTCGATCTTGAAATCCCCCGAATGCAGGATGACTCCCTGCGGGGTGTGAAAAGCGGTAGCGAATCCGTGCGGCACCGAGTGCGTCACCGGGATGAACTCGACGTCGAACGGCCCGATCTGGCGACGTTCGCCGTCGGCCACCGGCACCAGCTTGGTCCGTCCCAACAACCCTGCTTCCTCGATGCGGCTCCGAGCCAGGCCAAGGGTCAGCGCCGATCCGTACAGAGGGAAGGACAGCTCGCGTAGGGCGAATGACAAGCCCCCACAGTGGTCTTCGTGGCCGTGAGTGAGGATGCAGCCCTCGATGCGATCGGCGTTCTCGCGTAGGTAAGTGAAGTCCGGGAGGACCAGGTCGACGCCGGGCATGTCGACGTCGGGGAACATCAACCCGCAGTCGAGCAGCATGATCCGCCCCTCGACTTCGACACAAGCGCAGTTACGCCCGATCTCCCCTAGGCCCCCCAGGAAGACGATGCGGACCGGATCAGCCACGCGAGGAGCGCCCGGACGACACCAGCGACTGGCCCTCGAGCCGGGCAAGTACTTCCCGTGCGGCGTCCACCAGGCCTGCCGGCGCGGGCCCCATAGGCAGGCGGCACTTACCGCCGGGGAGACCTAGCGCAGCAAGGATGGCCTTGGTAGGCACCGGATTGGGAGCGTCTTCGCTGGACTGGAAACGGTGCGACTCGACGAGGCGGGCGTTGATCTCACGTGCCGTGGTGACGTCGCCTTTGAAAAAGGCCGCGATCATCTCGGCCAAGTGGTTGCCCGCCCAATGCGATTCGACGGAGATCACTCCGACCGCACCGACGGCGAGCAGAGGCAGTGTGTCGCCGTCGTTGCCGCTGTAGACCTCGAAGCCCGGCGGTGCTGCTGCGATGAGTACGGCAGTGGCCGCCGGGTTGGCCGTGGCATCTTTCACTCCGACCACCGTGCCGTCGGCCGCCAACTCCAGAATGGTCGACTCGGCAATCTTGCGCCCCGAACGGACGGGGATGTCGTAGAGGATCACCGGCAGGTCGGCGGCCGCCGTGGCGATCGCTCGCATGTGGGCGGCGATCCCGGCCTGCGAAGGGCGGTTGTAATACGGGGTGACGGCCAGGATGGCATCGACACCGGCGTGGCGGGCTGCTTCGGTCAGGCGCACGGAATGGGCGGTGTCAGCGGTGCTCGTCCCGGCAATGAGCGGCACATCGACAGCCGCGCGCACCGTCCCCCACAACGCCAACTTTTCGTCGTCGTCGAGTGTCGGACTCTCTCCGGTCGTCCCGGTGACCACCAAGCCGTCGTTGCCGTGGTCCACCAACCAGCGAGCGAGCGTCGCCGCTCCGTCAAGGTCGAGACGGCCTTGCTCGTCGAATGGTGTAGCCATGGCGCACAGCACCGAGCCGAATCGTCCTGGACCCATGGCTCGCGACCTTACCGGGCGGGGCGCCCCGTCCTGTCCGGTATCGGATCTATTGACCGTCGGCCACCGCGAACGCCAGTTGCTCTTCGGCGGTGTCCGGGGTGTGCTCGAAGGCAATGACCCCGAGGTCGCTGAAGCGTTCCCGCAACCAGCCACCACGGGCGTCGAGCAATCCCAGTTTGCGGCAGTTGGGCACGATCTTGGCGAACAGCAGCTGTTGGAAGAGGAGACGCTCCGGCGACCGGTTGATCAACTCCTGCACCCGCTCGAAGGGCACGCCCATCCGGGCCCAGATCTCCTGTGCCTGCAGCCGGTCCCGCATCAGCACCGCGGCCTCGTAGGCGAACTCGGCGCGTTCGCCTAACTCCGCCGAGGTCATGTCCGCGTAGGCATCTTGGAGGGCCAGGACGCCGAAAGCGACGTGGCGCGCCTCGTCCGCCATGACCCGGTGCAGGAGCTCTTTGAGGAGCGGTTCGGTCGTCGTGGCGTGCATCATGCCGAACGCCGCGAGGGCGAGGCCCTCCACCATGATCTGCATGCCCAGGTAGGTCAGGTCCCAGCGGGAGTCGCCGATGATGTCGTCGAGCAGGGCGCTGAGATGTTTGTTGATCGGATATGCCCCACCGAGCTTGGTGTCGAGGTAGCGGGAGAAGACCTCGACGTGCCGGGCCTCATCCATCACCTGTGTCGCCGCGTAGTACTTGGCGTCGATACCGGGCACGGTCTCGACGATCCGGGCGGTGCACAACAGGGCGCCCTGCTCCCCATGCAGGAATTGCGAGAGCATCCATCGCTGGTTTTCCACACCCAGTTCCGTCCACTGCGCGTCGGTCCACGACGAGAACTCGGTGCCGCTGAGATCGGGCTCCAAACCGGCTTCGTGCATGGCAGCCCGATTGGCGTGCGACACCGATTCGGGGTCGACCTCGGTCTCCCAAGGGAGCTCGTTGGCATTCCACATCGCGCCTTTTGCTTTTTCGTAGAGGCGGTCCAGTTTGGGCTGGCTCCCCTTGTCGTAGCGCCAGGTGAACATGGCGTCATATGCGGAAGGGACCCGGTGCTCGCTCGGCGCGCTCCCGTCGGCCACAACGTCGTCGTTTGCGGTTCGGTGATCCTCGACAGCGGTCACGATCCCTCCTCCAGTGCTGGCTACGACGGCGCCGGGCGCGTGCGTCCAGGCCGAACACCCTCGAGGGTCCTAAGCTATCACCGTTATCCTGAGATTGGCAACGGTTGGGCCAGGATCGACGGTTGGGCCAGGATGAAGGTCGGTGACAGCGAGGGATCTGAGCGAGGCCCGCTGGGCAGATGTCCCGCTGGCCTTGGCGGAGCTTCACCGGGGGTTGCCGGTGGGCGCGGTGCTCCGCGTCCGCTTCCCGATACCTGATGGCGTGGCGCCGAGTCTCGGCTCCCTGGTGGATGGCGCCGGCTTCTCCGTTCTCGCCTCACCGGGGGACGAGCCGCTTCAGGACTTGGAGCGGCTGCGCACACTGCCCGATGTGGTGGGTCCGGGCATGCGGGCCCTCATATGCGGGCTGAACCCCAGTCTGCTCTCCGCCGAGCGGGGGTTCGGCTACGCGGGGGCCACCAACCGGTTCTGGAATGCTGCATTGTCGTCGGGCCTGGTGCGCGTGGCCCGCCAGCCGGTCGAAGCCCTCCGGCTCGACCGGGTTGGCATGTCCGATGTCGTCAAACGTCCCACGGCGCGCAGCCACCAGCTGGATTCGGGCGAGTACGGCGCTGGCATGATCCGCCTGGAGCAGTTGGTGGCCTGGCTGGAGCCGGCCGCCGTGGTGTTCGTCGGCTTGGAGGGCTGGCGGGCGGCGAGGGACCGCAAGGCGGTGCCCGGCTGGCAGGGCACCGGCGTCGGGGGGCGCCCGGCCTATGTGATGCCCTCGACCAGTGGGGCCAACGCCCGGACGTCGCTGCCCACCCTGGTGACCCACCTGCAGTCGGCGCTCGCCGGGCCCGGCTGAGCGTTCGGGCTCACTCCGGTGCGCAACCGGTCGCGGCTCACCGGCGCTGTCCCACTGTCCGGCGCTGTCCCGCTGCCCCACTGCCCGGCGACGGCCGGCGCGTCTGGGCGCAGAATTCGCGCCCCGCCGAAGTTTTTGCGACCCAGACGCGTGGATGCGTCCGAACGCCCCCGAGCCCCGAGCCCCGAGCCCCGAGCCCCGAGCCCCGAGC
>Ga0182030_10004074_pt1 | contig 31140 bp, 30 predicted proteins | sample 812S3MmetaG_FD_121299 | JGI IMG/M metagenome (GOLD analysis project Ga0182030, IMG submission 121299) | Permafrost microbial communities from Stordalen Mire, Sweden - 812S3M metaG (Illumina Assembly) | ecosystem: Environmental > Terrestrial > Soil > Wetlands > Permafrost | place: Sweden...
CATCAAGCTGAGACTCGCTCGGGGCCGCAGGGCGTTCTGGACTCGGCTGAGCGCATGCCGCGCGAAGCGATGCTCTACGCCTATACACGCAATTCAGCGCAGGTGCTGGATCGACTGAAGGACCTGGGAACGATTGCGGCGGGCAAACGGGCCGATCTCGTCCTGATCGACAGGGACGTGCTCACCGTTCCCGCCGAGGAGTTAAAGGGCGCGTTGGTCCTTTTCACCCTGTGGGACGGAAGGATCGTGTACGGACACGAGCCCTAGAGGGAGCACGATCGCTGCTCATCAGGACGTGCGCAGGACTCCCTCCATCACCGGCACCGCGTGACCCGCGATGTACACGGAGTCGACTCGCCCGCCGCGCCTCGTGGTGCGCCCGAGCAGCACGCTCGGGCGCCCCATGTCCCCGCCCTGCTCGATGCGCCAGCCGATCTCCAAGTCGTTGGCGAGGCTGAACGAGGCGAGGAGTGCAATCGTCGCGGCCGTGGCGCTGCCGGTTGCCGGATCTTCCATGACGCCATCCAACGGCGAGAACATGCGCGCGTGCAGTTCGTTGCGCGAAGGACCCCGCACGTACGCGAACACCGAATCGGTGCCCAGGGGAGGCAGGATTCGCTCATGGATGGCCAGCACCGGTTTGGCCCGCCGCAACGCTTCCCGGGAGCTCAATTGGGTCACCAGGAAGGGCAATCCGACGGAGGCCACCTGCGGTGGATGCGTGGCCGGCTCGATATCGCGGGCATGCAACGACAGGCAATCGGCCGTATCCTGCGCCGAAATGGATGCTCCGATCGCGAGCGGCTGCGGAGCCTTCAATTCCGCTCCCACCGCCCGACCTTCCTCGCGCAGCAGCAACAGGGGGACGAGACCCGCGGCCTCCTCGAACACCATCCGCTCCGGGCAACGCCGACCCGTCGACTCAATCTGTCGCGCGAGCACCAGCGCCGTCCCGACGTTGGGATGGCCCGCGAACGGGACTTCTCTGCGCGGCGTGAAGATGCGGACGTTTGCAGTGTGCTCCGGCGCACGCGCCGGCAGCACGAAGGTGGTCTCGGAATAATTGAACTCGGCCGCGATCGACTGCATTTGCGCCGTGGTCAAACCCTCGGCGTCGAGCACCACGGCCAGCGGATTGCCGCCGAAGACCCGATCGGTGAACACATCGACGGTGACGTAGCGATGCGGCCGCGACACGCAGCTCAGGCCGCCACCAATCTTCCAAGCTCGTCCAGATCAACCGGCTTGACCAGATGGTGGTCGAAGCCCGCATCGCGCGTTCGCTGTCGATCCTCGTCGCGTCCATACCCGGTCAAGGCCACCAAGCGGACGCCCTCGAGCTCGGGCATGGCGCGCATGCGCCGCGCGACTTCACAGCCGTCGATCTCCGGCAACCCCAGATCCATCACGATGACGGCGGGCTTGAGCTCCGAGGCCCGCTTCAACGCGTCGGGTGCGGAATACACCGCCGTCACGTCATGCCCGTCGATCTCGAGCAGCATGGCGAGGCTATCGGCGGCATCCCGATTGTCGTCCACCACCAGAATCGCCTTTGGCATTGAGGCGATGGCCTCAGACGCCCAAGTGTTGGCGCAGGAATTGCGAGGTCCGGGAATTCGCCAGCTTCGCCGCGGCCCCATCATAGTGGGCGCCGCCCACGCGCGCGAACGCGTGCTCGACGCCCGGATAGCTATAGAGCGTGACCCAGGGATTGCCCTTGAGGGCATGCTTGATCGCATCTTGCGCGGGCGGCGGAACGAATTGGTCCTTTTCCGCGATGTGCAGTGCCAACGGTTTGCGGATGTTCTTCGCCTCGCCGACGAGATCCTGAATCCCGACACCGTAATAGCCCACGCTGCAATCGACGTCGCTACGGGTCGCCATGAGAAAGCTGAGCTTGCCGCCGAGACAATAACCGACACTGCCGACTTTACCCGTGCATGCCGGATGGTGCCGCAGTTGCGCAAGCCCCGCCGCGAGGTCGCCAACGCCCTTGTCGACGTCGAAAAGATTGAACAACTCGAAGGCACGTTTCCACTCGGCCTGCGTTTGGTCGGTGATTTGGATCCCGGGCTCGATGCGCCAGAAAATGTCGGGACAGAGGGCCGCGTATCCTTCAGCGGCCAAGGCGTCGCAAACCGCGCGCATGACGGCGTTGACGCCGAAGATCTCCTGCGCAACGACGATCCCCGGGCCGCTGCCGCTCGTCGGCAATGCCAGGTATCCGGTGAAACTGCCGCCGTCCGGCGCACGGATCGTGATGTCGGTCATGACTGCCTCGCTCTGCGGGTACGCGAAGCACCCTGGGTCGCGTGTCGATGATGATCGGCGTCCGGGGGGGACGCATGCCCCCGGTAGAATAACATCGTTCCCGGCAATCTCGGCGCCGGGACGCCCCCTCGCGGGCAATCTCGGCGCCGGGACGCCCGCCTCGCGGCCGCCGCCGGCAGCGCCCAGCGGCCGGGAGTGCAGAGATATGTCGAATCGAAAGCGGGACGGCGCCCATGAGTTCGGAGCCCCTTGCGCACGAGTCTTGGAAATGCAGATTTCCATCTCGGACTTCGAACCTGAATCCTCCGACACTCTCCCTCTCAATGCGAGCCGCTGCAGAGGAAGCGATGCCCAACAAGGCCCCCCCCAATCCGGCCAAGCGCCAGCGTGCCCCTTACGGGGTGAATCGCGAGAAAACGTCCATCCCCGATTTGTGGAAGGACATGTGGGCACGGACGGACGAGACGAACCGGCGACTACGCTGGCGGCGCTGGGATCGAGATCTCGACTTCAGCTGACACCGGGCACATCGGGCACGATCCGCTCGGCCCCCACGTAGCAAAGATACCGGCCTTTCCCTGCGCGTCCGATGAGCATCATGCCCAGCTTCCCCGCCAGTTCGTAACCCAGGGCGGTGGCGCCGTTGCGCGAGATCATCACGGGAATGCCGTTGTGCGCCGCTTTCATCACCATCTCGGCCGTGAGTCGGCCGGTGGTGAACAGCATCTTGTCCGAGCCGCCGACGGCGTGCAGCCGCATGAATCCCGTGATGATGTCGACCCCATTGTGACGGCTCACATCCTCGACCGCGGCGCAGAGTTCGCCGCCCTGGAAGAGCGCGCAGCTATGCACCGATCCGGCCGCCCGATGAATCGCATCGTACTGCCGCATGCTGTCCAGAATCCGCAAAAGCACCGCTTGCGATAAAGTGGCCGCCGTAAGGGGAGTAAGCGCGGCGAAGCGACGCACACCATCGCCGAATGCCGTGCCCAGGCCGCAGCCGAGCGGGGCGTCGGGCTCTCGGCCCGGGTCGCCGCCGCTCGACGGGCGGCCGCCCTGCGCGTGCCGCGAGATATGGGCAAGCCCCCGGCTCCAGTCGACCTCGATGTATCGAATCTCCGTGACATCCTCGATCAGACGCTGATTGGTCAGGTAGCCGAGCGCGAGCCACTCCGGTGCGGCCCCAAGCGTCAACAGGGTGACCGTCTCACGCCCGTCGACCATCAGAGTCAGCGGCCGCTCGATCGGCAGGTACAACGTTTGCGTCGCGCCGTGCTCATCGCCCGCGGCGATCTTGCGCAGCGGTGCGGCGGACGCTGCACTCAAACGCGGCGCGCCGGGAACCGTTGCCAACGCGCTGCTGGCCGGCCCGAGGACAAGGGCGCTCAAGTCGTTGGGGTCCATGGCAGGCACGTCCGGTGATGGATAGGATGTGCGTATGATAATCGCGCGCAACGACATCACAGGCCTGATTCTCGCCGGGGGTCGGGGCAGCCGCATGGCGGGCGCCGACAAGGGCCTGCAGCGGTATCGAGGCAAAACGCTCGCGGCGCACGCCCTCGAACGGCTGGCTCCGCAAGTGGGCACGCTGATGGTGAACGCGAACCGCAATCTGGACGAGTATCGGACCCTGGCTGTCCCGGTGTGGCCGGACGAGGTGCTGGATTATTCAGGGCCGCTCGCCGGCATGCTGGCGGGACTCGCACATTGCCGGTCCGCCCTGCTCGCCACCGTGCCCTGCGACACACCCAACTTCCCATTGGACTTGGTGGAGCGCCTGGCGCACGGCCTGACCAGCGGCGCGGCCGACATTGCCGTAGCGTATAGCCGGAGCGGGGAGCAATTATTTCCGCAACCGGTCTTCTGTCTGATGAAGACCACGCTCGCGCCGGCGTTGGCCGCGTTCATCGCGGCGGGCGAGCGCAAAACGGAATCCTTTGCCCTCAGGCAGCGCAACGTCCGCGTCGTATTCGAGCACGATACCGAGTTCTTCAACATCAACACGCTCGCCGACCTGGAGCAAGCACCATCGCCATGACCCGGAACGCAGGAAACCCGATGCTCATCACGCCACAGGCCGCTGAAGCCGCGATCGAGGCCGAACTGCCCGGCTTTCCCATCGAAGCACGTCCGCTGTCACAGTGCGTCGGCGGCACGCTGCGCGAGCCCATTTATGCGGAGCGGGACTACCCGCCCTTCGACCGGGTCTGCATGGACGGCGTCGCCATCTCGAGCGAGGCGGCGAGGCGCGGCGTGCGCAGCTTTGCTGTCCAGGCAACGCAAGCCGCAGGCGCGCCTCCCCTGACGCTCGCGAACGCGCAGAGTGCCATCGAAGTCATGACCGGCGCCTCGCTCCCCTGGGGTACGGATTGCGTCATTCCCTTGGAACACTATGTGCTCGAGGAGGGCGCGGTGATGCTCACGAGCCCCCTCAACGGCACTCCATTTCGCAACATTCAGCGGCGCGGCGAGGAGGGTCTTCGTGGCACTTTGATACTCGAGGCCGGCACGCTTCTTGGTGCGCCCGAGATCGCCATCGCCGCCTCCGCAGGGCTTGCGCGCGTGCGCGTCAGCAGCCAGCCGGCCTTCATGGTGATCTCCACCGGCGATGAACTCGTGGAGCCGGGGGAACCCATCGCCGGCCATCAGATCAGGCGCTCCAACACCTACGCCGTCATCGCGGCGTTGCGCGCACGCAGGTTCAATCGGGTGAGCAACGACCACCTGTCCGACAATGAAAGCATGCTGAGCGATCGTCTGTCGCTGCATCTCGCCACGCACGAGGTGTTGATCTTGAGCGGCGGAGTGTCGATGGGCCGCTTCGATCTCGTGCCCAAGGTTCTGCAGAGTCTCGGCGTTCGCCAGGTGTTCCACCGGGTGGCGCAACGCCCCGGAAAGCCCCTCTGGTTCGGAGTTGGGCCGCAGGGCCAGGCCGTGTTTGGCTTGCCTGGCAATCCCGTATCGACGCTTATCTGCTTGATACGCTTCGTGATCCCCGCCATCATCATCGCGATGGGCACTCGCCGGCCGCCCGCCGAGCGGATCGGACTCGCAAAATCGGTCCATTCTGACCTGGCGCTGGCGTACTTTCTTCCCGTGTCGGTGGAGATCGACGAGTGGGGCCAGCCGTGGGCGATCCCTCGGCCGACGAATACTTCCGGAGATTTTCTGAGCCTGATAGGAACGGACGGCTTCGTCGAATTGCCCCCCGGACCGATGACCTGCCCCAAGGGGTTTGTCGCGTCCCTGTATCGCTGGTAGCAGCACGACGATGTCCTCCTCGTCCCGCCACCCGGTCGATCAATCGCTGCTCGACACCTGTCGATTACGATCCATCGAACTGTTGAAACGCAATCTGACGGCCGACGGCATACTCGCCGCCTCGCCCGGTCCGCGAGCTCGTCAACGCGGTTACACCGCCATATTCGGACGCGACGCCGCTGTCTGTGCGATCGGGATGGCCGTGTCTGGGGATCCGGCGCTCGAGCGGGCGGCCGCCGCCGGATTGCACACCCTCGCTTTGCACCAGGCGCCGAACGGACAAATCGCCAAGTTTGTGGATCTGCAACGAGACGAGCCGGATTTTTGGTATCTGGGATGTATCGACTCGACCCTGTGGTGGTTGATCGCGATCGCCCTCCTCGATCGTCGCCGCGGCGTCCACACCCTGCGCCGCCGCTATGCGCGTCGAATCAAGCTTGCCATCCAATGGCTGCTTGCCCAGGAGCATCAGCGGTTCTTTTTATTGCAACAGAACGAGGCGAGTGATTGGGCCGACATCATGCCGCGCTCCGGATTCGTCCTTTACACCAATGCCCTGTGGTATTCGGTCAAGCGGCTCTACCGCATCGTGCACGCACGCGCGACGCACGAATCCTTCAACGGCCTGTTCCATCCATTTTCCGCGGCGCTGGCGGAGTACCGGCGGGCACGGCTGCTCAACGATTATGCGTTGCGCCGCGGGCGCAACCGCGACCTTTATCTGAGCTTCGTCAATTTCTCGTTCTTCGGGGAGGAAGGCGATGTCTTCGGCAACGTCTTGGCGGTGCTCCTGGGATTGGCCGATGCGCGTGCGAGCGCACGCACGCTCAACGCGCTGACCCGGGCGCGCGTGAATGATCCCTACCCCGTTCGGGCGGTGACGCGCCCCATCAAACCTGAGAGCTCGTTGTGGCGCGCCTACATGGCGCGCCATCGGCAAAACTTCGTCTGGCAGTACCACAACGGCGGCATCTGGCCCATGGTGGGCGGTTTCTGGATTTGCGCACTCGTGAAGGCCGGCCGCGCGAGGCAGGCGGCGGCGGAACTGCAGAAACTCGCGCGGGTGTGCGCGCTCGATGGCTGGGCGTTCACGGAATGGCTGCACGGCAAGACGCTCGCACCGCGAGGCATGCCGGGACAGCCCTGGAACGCGGCCGCCTTTCTGATGGCGATGCACGCCGTATCGACGGGCGAGACTTTCTTTCCCTGACGCGTCGCGAAATCGGGTCAGGGAGTTGCGGGCCAGTCCGGCATCTCGCTGCCCGAGTAAAATTGATGGGCCGAGTTCGCCTTGAGGAATGTCGCGGCAGCGAAGGGCCGCGATTGTGTCGGCGGCTGATCCGAGGAGGGGAGCAAGGGCATGGTCTTTCGAAATGCAGCCCACGCCGCCGTGGGGGCGGCTCCGAATTGTCGTTGGGGGTCCTGGGTCTTGCGTATATCCAGCCATAACGCGGCATTCAGGAAATCATGTCCCAACAGGTCGAACGTCGTGCCGACCGCCTGACGCGCCCGGTACGCCTTGATACGGGTCTGCGCCTGCAAATCCTCCACGGTACCGACAATGGCCGCGCCCGAGGGGGCCACGGGGTTGGCGAGACTGGTGATTTCCTGTTGCAGATCCACGGGCGTGAATCCGCCGCCGCCTGCGAGATAGAGCGAGGCGCGGTCCTCCGGTTTGACCTGCAGCACCTCGGCAGCTTTCGCTCCGGTGAAGAACGGGTTGCTGAAGCGATCGATACGCAGCGAGACTGCGATGTCCATATTCGCCAGCGCCGTTACGAAGGATTCCAGCTTGTTCGCCAAAGGATAAGGATCCCAATTGGCGTTCGATACGATGAATCCGTGCTTGCCGTTGCTGTACTTGCCGCCTTTGACGTAGTACTTCATCATCTGCGGCGTGGCGAGTTCCCAGGAGTCTTGCGGCGACAGATCAGTGCGCACGGCAGGATTGTGATCGGAGGAGTTCATCTGCAGCACCACCGCGTCGCGCAGCGAGCCCCATTCCTCCCATGCTGAGGCCTGGCGGATGGAAGAGGCCCGCAGGCTTTCGGGATCTTGGATGATCCTCTGCGGATCGTCCTCGAACAGATAGCTGCCCTTCAGCATGTCGAGCACCCGGGCGGCTTCCCAGTTCAGCCATCTGAAAGGCCGCTCGCGTTGGACCACGAGGCTCAAGGGCGTGATGCTGGAATTCATGCCGTTCAAATCCATGGCATAGATGAGGTCGGCCCACTCGAGCGCCTGATGGCCATCGGCGACGGCGAGTGCCGCGACCGCAGTGCCGTACGCATCGCTGCTGGTGAGCGCATTGCTGTCGGCGGCAAACGGATGGATCGGCTTCAACCCTGCCCGCACGAGTGCTTGCGCGGCGCTCATTCTCTCCCCACGATAATACGCATCGCCGGCGCCGACCATCGTGGCCCCTACATTGCTCAAGGGGGCCAGATCCCCTTCACCCACGGTACCGCGTGATTGGACCACGGGAGTGACGCGCCGATTGAGCAGATCCGTCAGACTTTGCGCGAGCTGGGGACTCGGCGCGTTATAGACCATGGCATTGGCGCGAATCACCATCATGGCACGGACGATTTCCTCCTCGTTGACTTCGGGCGGGTATCCCATGCCGGCGCCGAGCTTGAAGTAACGCAGCTGCGTCCTTTCCAGGTAGGTCTTGTTGTCCGCCGACAGAGGATCACCGGCAAACATGACCGTCTCGCGCTGATCGCCCGCCCCGCGATTGAACCAGTACACCGCCACACCCTCGGTCGCGGCTTCGAGCAGCAGACCGTAATTATCGGCCTCTCGTTGCCTCGCCTCGGCGCTGAGCTGGACCGGCGCGCCGTAGCGGGCGACCTCGATAACCTGCTCGATGGTCAGGTCGCTGCCGGTGAGCGTGATCACATGCTCGGCTTGCGTCGGAGCGATGGGATGATAATCCGCACCGAAGGCAGAAGGCCCGGCTGCGCCGATCAGGCCCACGGCGAGCGAAGCAATGGCCTTGACCCGACCGAAGAGTTGGCTCGCAACGCTCATGTTCCACCTCTGCTGGTTGATGGCTGTTCTACTTCGCAGGCGGTCATCTGTACGCGTCTTCTGACACTCTTTAGCGTCAAGCAGTGACGACAATAACCCCCGGTTTCTCGCAAAATGCTTGCTACATATACCGCGCGGGCGTACGACGATGCAGAAACAACCTGGATTTTGGATACTCCTTGTCACTCTGTCGGCGAGCCTGCTCGGAGTGCGCGCCGGCGCCATCTCGACGGCGGAGGGCACACCGGTGGCCCGCTCAGCTCATCGCGCGCAGGCTCCCTCATCGAGTACGGGCGAATACGTTGCGCGCGCCTCGGATTGTATGTCATGCCATACCGGCGCCGCAGATAAGCCCTTCGCAGGCGGCTATCCGGTGAAATCTCCGCTCGGCATCATCTACGGACCGAACATCACCCCCGACGCGGACACGGGTATCGGCAATTGGACTCAGGCCGATTTCGAGCGCGCGTTGCGCAAGGGCGTGCGCAAGGATGGGGCCTACCTTTACCCTGCGATGCCCTACATGAACTACACCAAGATGAGCGCCGCCGACATGGATGCGTTGTGGAAGTACATCCACGGGCTCAAGCCGATACGCAACGAAGTGCCGAAGAACACGCTGCCCTTCCCCTTCTCGGTCCGCAGCGGCCTCGCGCTCTGGCAGGACCTGTATTTCAAGCCAGGCCCCTTCGTACCCGTGGCCGCCAAGGGGGAAGACTGGAATCGTGGCGCCTACCTGGTCGAGGCCCTGGGCCACTGCGATGCGTGTCATACGCCGCGCAACATGGCTCTCGCGCCCAAGACGAAGGAGCACCTGGAAGGCGGCGAGATCCAAGGTTGGTATGCCCCGAATATCAACGGCGGCGATTATTCGCATGTCGCCCGATGGGATACGAATCAGTTCGTGACCTACCTCAAGACCGGCAATGCGCCAGACAATGCTAAGGTCATTGGTCCCATGGAGGAAGTGATACATGACAGCTTGCAATACTTGAGTCCGGGCGACTTGCGGGCGATCGCGGTCTATCTCAAGGACCAACCGTCGGAGCAAAACCCCCAAGCGCCCACCAAGGCATACCTGCCGCGCGTCGAGCAAGGGAAACTCGTCTACGAGAACAACTGCAGCAGCTGCCATCAGAGCAATGGCCAGGGAATCAAGGGCACCGTGCCGGCGCTGGCGGGAAACGGTGCAGTCACGGCGCTTCAGCCCTACGATGTGATCATGGCCGTGCTCGAGGGATTCCCGGCCAACGGCTCCTGGGGAGCGATGGCATCGTTTGCCAACAATCTGTCAGATGACCAGATTTCCGATGTGGCGAACTACGTGCGCACGGCGTGGAACAACAACGCCTCACCGAACGCAACGCCCGCATCGGTGGGTGATTGGCGCAAGAATGCCACCGCAGCTCCGGTCAACGCCAAGTCGATGCTGTGTCCCGACCTCGAAAAAGATGTGCTGGAGCCGGCCTTGAAGGACGATCCAGCGTCGCTCGAGCAGGCCGCTCGCGAGCCCTCCCATATGTCGGCGCTGGTCAGTGCTTACAAATCCGCCCGTCCGAGGAGCTCCAAGGCCGAGGTCATCGAGGGTTTGAGCACGGCCTACTGCCGTGTGCTCGCCTCACAGCCCATTTCGGAGGCGCGCATGAATGCTCAGCTCGCGGACTTCGCCCAGAGTGCCGCGACCCGCCTGGTGGGCAACGCCAAGGGCGATTAGTGCCGATCGCGGATGAGGCGGCCCGACGTGAGCCGGCGACGGCGATGAAACTCTTGATGCGGGTGATCTCGCTCACCCACGCGGTCATGGCCGTTTTGTTTGTAGGCGGCGGCTTGCTCTTGATCCTCATGGCCATTCATATGGCTTGGACAGCGGTGGCCACCGGTATTGGTGAAGCCGCGTCCCAGAAGATCATCGAGGCAATTGGCCTGCTCGCGGCCGCGGTGGTGGCGCTGCAGATCGCACAAACCGTCGCGGAAGAAGAGGTGGTTCGCGCAGCGCACGTCAGCGGCCCCACGCGAGTGCGCAGATTCTTGTCGAGATTCCTGGTCGTGCTGGTGGTCGCCCTTGCCATCGAAGGTTTGGTGGCCACCTTCCGCGGGGTGCACGAAAACCTGGCACAGCTACCGTACGCCGCGAGCATCGTCGCCGCCGCCGCATTGCTGCTCGCCGGCTGGGGACTGTTCATCAAGCTGAACGTGCCCGCCGAGAAGCTCGAGCCGGAAGCCATGGAGGAAGCGAAGCGCGAGGATCGCAAACTCGCCTGAGCGAGAGGGCCGTCGAGCCACCTTGGCCTTCAGACACCTTGGCCGTAAAGCCACCTTGCTTTGTTTGGGCCATTTCTCCGAGTGGGTGACCTCGCCCGTCAATACCGCGGTCAGATCCTTGAGTAGATTCGCGAGTTCACCCGCCATCACGGGGAATTGCTCCACTGGTTCCACATCATCAGCCTGCGCCTCGTCCTTGTTCATTTCCAGGAAATGAAGCCGCTTCATTGGGCGTGAGCACGAACGAAACCCGATTGTTCCAAGTCAATCCCAAGCGTGTTGGGAATTTTCCCGCGTTGAGGTGGCGGCGGACCTCTTGGGCGTCGAACTGCAGTTGCCGCGCGGACTGCCGAGACGCGGATCACGGATTGAAGTAGAGTTTGAGGGGCTCGATGGGTTCAAAACCAGCAGGGATGTCCTCATGAATCGACCGACTTTGCGATCACTCTTCCTTGCCGGCGCGTTCGGCAGCATTTTTCTGAGCTCGGTTTTCGCCCTCGGAATCTCAGACTTGACCGACCAGGATGCGACCCGGGGCATCAAGGGCGCGCTCAATCAGGGTGCTGCCTCGGCCATCGGCAAGCTCGGCGTACCCGGCGGGTTTTTGAACAATCCCAAGGTAAAAATCCCACTGCCACCTGCCCTCGATGAGGTCGCCAAAGGCATGCGCATGATGGGCCGCGGCAAAGATGCCGACGAGCTCGTGGAGTCCATGAACCATGCTGCCGAGCAGGCGGTGCCAGAAGCGAAGGAACTGATGATTGCCGCGGTGAAGACCATGTCGGTGGGAGATGCGAAGAAGATTCTCACGGGCGGCGACAATTCCGTGACCGATTTTTTCCGAGCCAAGACCCAGGCACCCCTGGCGGTGAAGTTTCTGCCCATCGTCACCCGCGCGACCGCTCGGGTGGGATTGGCTCAAAAATACGATCAGTTCGCCGGCGAGGGAGTCAAGTTCGGCCTCATCAAGGGCGACAATGCGAGTATCGAACACTACGTGACCGAGAAGACCCTGGATGGCCTGTACGTGATGATCGGTGAAGAGGAGCGTGCCATCCGGCAACATCCGGCCCAGGCGGCCAGTGCCATTGTCGCCAAGGTGTTCGGCTCGCTGCGCTGATCCCGCCTCTGGACTGCGGTCGAAGCTGCTCGGCGCCCTAAAGCATCTTGCCGGGATTCATGATGCCATTGGGGTCGAAAAGAACCTTGAGCCGACGCATCATCGCGAGGCGTGCCGGCGAGCCCAGTCGCATCAGCGTGCTTTTCTTTTCCAGCCCGATGCCGTGCTCGGCGGAAAACGAGCCGCCGAGTGCCGCCAATGGGTCCGTGAACAGCGGCGCGATCTCCTCGTAGCGCCCGCTGATCGGCCGCCCAGTGTTCACGGTCAGATGTACGTTGCCGTCGGCAAGGTGGCCGATCACGTAAAGCTCGAGCGCGGGGTCGTGGGCCGCGAGACGGCGTCGGCTATCCTCGAGGTAACGCGGCAGTGCTGCGAGGGGCACCGACACGTCGTACCACAATCCCCCGGGATGCTCCCGGTCGACGGCCCAGTCTTCGCGGATTCGCCAGAAGGTCGCTCGCTGCGCAAGATTCTGCGCGAGCATCGCGTCGGCGACGAACCCGCGCTCCGCAGCCTGCTCGAGCAGGCTGATCAGTCCCGCTTCGGCGCTTGCCGCATCACGCGCCGAGACCTCGATGAGCACCAGATAGGGCGCTGCCGCGAGCGGCGCAAGATCGGCGGCGCCTGCAGCCCGGCAGCAGGCAGCGGCGTGATTGCCGGACATCAGTTCGATCGCTTGCACATCGATTCCCATATGGCTTTGCGCCATGTCGCAGAGCGAAACCGCGGCGCCCAACTGCGGCACCGCGAGCAGCGCGGTGGCCGACGGACCCGGGATGGTAATCAGGTTGAGTACGATGCGGGTGACCACCCCCAGGGTGCCCTCGGCGCCGATGAACAAACGCTCGAGCGCGAGGCCCTCGTTGCGCTTTCGGACCTGGGCGAGCTCGGTGATCACCGAGCCATCGGCGAGTACGATCTCCAGCCCGAGGACGCGCTCGCGCATGGTACCGTGGCGAAACGCGGCGTTGCCGCCGGCGTTGGTCGAGACCAACCCACCGAGCGTGGCGCTGTCACGGGCGCCCAAATCGATCCCCGGCGCAAGTTGGTGGGCAGCGGCACGGCCGGCGAGCGCACTCAGCGTGACACCCGCACCGGCGACGACAGTGCGACTCACGGGATCGAGCAACTCGATGCGATCCAAGCGATCGAGGGCGACGATGATCTCGCCGTCGTGAGACGCGGCCCCTCCGGCGAGGCCGGATCGCCCTCCCTGGGGTACCACACCGATACGCGCGCAGTTGCAATAAGCCAGCACTTTCGCCACCTCGGCGGTCGTGCCCGGACGAATCATCAGGCCCGCTCCGAAATTTCGCGGGTCCACTCCGGGATCTTGCGCGGCAAGTTCTGCAGCTGTGCGCACCGCCCAAGGCCCGACGAGGGCCTTCAAATTAGCTGCGTGATCCGCCGATAAGGGCATTGCGGTACTCGGCGCGACCACGCGCCTGCTGAGGAGCCAAGATTGTGCCGGCCCCGGTGGCCGGCTTCAAGCAAACTCCAGCCGCGCAGGCCCACCGGCCGTCTCGGTATAATTTAGACCCCGATGCACCTGCCAGGAGAACAGCGATGACCGATGCGGATGGTGTGCCGACGAAATTCCTGCGAACCGAGTTGAGCGGGCATGACAAACCGCAGTGCCGGGTCATCATCCCTCCGCTGGAGGGAGGTTGGTCGGAGCCGGCGCTGTTCGAGTGGGAACTGCGGGCAGAGTCGTGGACCGATGAGCACCCGCATAGCGAGTACAACTTCGTCATCGAGGGCCAGTTGTTCGTGGAAGCCAATGGCGTGGTACTCGAGGGGCGGACGGGCGACGTTATCCGAGTTCCCGCCGGAGCGGTGGGCAGATATTGGGCGCCCCAATATGCCCGCCTGCTCGCCATCTACGGCCCCAGCCAAGGAGGCATCAGCAAAGCACTCAAGTACGAGAAATTGAGCAGCCGCTGAGCCCGACTCGTGGGGATTGGGTCACGCGCTTCCTCTTGATGTCCTCGCCCTCGCCTCCGTCCCCCGGCTCGCGCACCTCGTCATCTCCCGGCAATCGCTCCTGAGGGCGATCGACCGGCGGAGGCGGCTCGCGCACGTCCTGCCCAGGGGCAGGCAAGGGCGGCTCGCGCACGTCCTAGACCGGCACGGATGGCGAATCTTCCGGTCGCTCACTCGGCGGAGGATGTGTCTGCATGCGGCTTTCTCGAAATCTCCTGCCCAGGGAGTACACAACTCTCGGGCCCCCCCACGGCAATGGGCCCTGCATTCTCGACGGTGTCCCTCGACCGTATCTGATCCGTAAGTGGCTACGCCAGGGACGGTGATCCGCGGATCGCGTAGGAATTCGGCCGACCACGCCCGAACTGCACCGAGCCGGGATTGAGGCGAGAACAGCGGCTTGCAGCGTCCCCGCGGGTCAGGCGCCGCCCGAGGATCCGTCGGCACTGACGGCGCGGCGCGTTCGGGCTTCTTCCCGGGTCACGGCCTCACGGACGGTGATGGGGTGATCGTGATCAGCGCGCAAATCGCGGATGGCACCGGTGTCGAGGTCGATCGCGTACGCGACGCTGCCCAGCAAAGTGGCCTGGATCTGGGTAAGCAAAAGCCCTTCGGCCCCGCCGTAAGGCTCCGTCTCGACGCCGTACTTTTCGGTGACCTGCGTGACTCGGCGCGCGATCAGGCACTCATCGATGGGCTCGCAGCCTTGCTTGGCGAGGATCAGGACCATACCGGGTGTCATGTTCCGCAGGACGGGATAATCGAGCACCACGATGACGTCCTCGTGAGCGTTGTCGTCGGAGGAAAGAATCGAGCCGACCCTCAGAAGCGTGCCGCGGCCCGCCTTGGCGAGCATTTTGGCACTATCGACCGCGGCGAGCGCAATGGCCACATGATCCGGATCGTTCTGCACCGCCGCGGCACCCGCAGACATCAACAGGACGAGGGCGCATGCTGCCGCCAAGTGGTGTTTCATAAGGTGTTCATCCTCGCTCGGTTGGCCGATGCCGTGATTGCCGCGGGTCACATAATTGACATCGGCCACGATCGCCCGAGCTTGACCGCCGCCGTAGCCTAAAAGTGGGAAATCGTCGGGTTTCCGAAAAATCCCGTGGGCGTCCCGCCTACCCGTTGTTGCGGTGTTTCCCTACAACAACAGACGCCCCGCTCAGTCGACCTCCCGATGCGGCAGGCATTAATTTCCTCTGGTAGCGAGGAGGTGCGGCGGTGAGCTCGATTGACGCGAGGCGTGACTGGTGGGGAGAAACCGGCGATCCGCTGCAGATAGTCGTTCTTTGCGGCGAGGGTGTGCTGACCGTATCGATCATGGTGCCCTGGTTCCTAAAACCCGACATCATCGGCGTCCTCGACGAACGACTGCACGAATTGTTTCATACCATCGATCAAATGGATGGGCGAGGCATCTCCGATGTCCCCATCGTGAAGTCGCGGATGCCCGCGGACCTCGAGGAGGACCTCGTGAGCTGGAGCCGGGAGTGCTCAGATCCGGAATATGCGCTGCAATTTACCGAAGCGCTCGAGGCCATGGGCGCGATCGGCATCGCCCCCACGCTTCACTAGCTCTCTACCCTGCGAGACCAGGACTAGGCGCCACGCTTCAGTAGCTCTACCTTCACCGGGCCCCCACGCTTCACTACCTGGTTGGATGCGCGCGCTTTACGCACTCCGGCAGGCTGCCCACTCCGGTAGAATGCCGTGGACATGGCCACGAAGGAGTCCTCGATGCCTACCCTGACCGATGAGGCCATCGAACACCTCGAAACCAAAATGGCCTTTCTGGATCATGCGAACGCCGTGCTGAGCGACATCGTGTCGCGCCAACAACGCGACATCGACACGTTGCGCGATCGGCTCTCGGCGCTCGCGGCGCTGGTGCAGTCGGCACGCGATCCCGACCCTACGCCTGGGCCGCTGGCCGACGAGCGGCCGCCGCATTACTGAACCGGTCGGACAATCGCACCGTCAACCGGGCGATCCGCGCTCAGCGCCGATTTGATGTGGCAGGAAACGGCACCACGCCTTCGGGGCTCACCGCATAGATGCGATCGCCCGGCGCAGGAGAGATCAGATAGCCTCCAGTGAACGATCCGAAAGATGGCAATTCCATCCCCTGCTCGCGCTGCCAAAACACGGGAACGCGTGCCACACGCTTCCTCAAACCCCGCAGCGCCATCACCGGATGAATATGGCCACTGAGGGTGAAGGCGCCTTGGCGGACCGCGTTCCGCCGAGCGCTGTCATGGACGAACCGAAACGGCGGCTCCCGCAGTTCGCCTTCGATCCATTCCATCGAGCCCCGCCAGCCGCTCTGCACCCCGCGGTCGTGATTGCCCGCGATCACTTGGATCCGCACGCCGGTGCGGGCCAGCGCGGCGCTCCAGCTTTCCAAGTCGATCGCCTCGGCGCTTTTGGGTTGCAGCGGCTCGTGAAAAAAATCTCCGAGGATGATCAACCGGTGGCTGTCGAATGACTCGATCAAGCGGGTGAGCCTCGCGCGATCCTCCTGGTCCGATCCCGCCGGGACCGCCAGTCCGTGGCGTCCGAAAGAGCTGCTCTTGCCGAAATGAATATCCGCAACGATCACGGCACCCGCGCGCGGCCAGAGCACCGCTCGTTCGGGGTGCAGCAGCAATGTCTCGCCCCCGATGCAGAGGGACACCGTACCGCTCAGGTCGCCCATTTTTCCAATCGACGCGCCTCTCGTTCGATGCGCGCCCGCCAGGTCTCCGTGGACAGTGTTTGTGTCTGTAATCGATCGGCCCAAATCGGAAATCCGAGCGGCGTGAGCCGGGGCGGCCGCTGCACGTCGACGTGCCAGGCGGCTAGCCTCGCCAGGAGCTCCCGCAGTTCGCGAAAATTCAGTTGTGCATCGAGTACCTCGCGGCGCGATTGATCGAGCAACAGATTGTCGGCGTCGTGTCGTTGTAGAACGTCGAACATCAATCCGCTGGAGGCCTGCAATTGCCTGGAGGATTTGCGCTTGCCGGGAGTGCCCGGATCGACCAGCCCGGCGATCTGCGCGATGTCCCGGAATTGCCTGCGCGCCAGATCCGACGCGTTCATGCTCATCAGCAAATCCGGGAGCAGGTCCCCGACCGCGAGCAGCCGTCGGACGGTGTACTCATCGATGTCGAAGGATTCTGCACACAGCAGCTCGAATCCGTACTCATTGCTCGCGATGGAAAATGTCATCGGGCTTTCGCGCGCCAATCGGCTTGCCATGATCGATGCAACACCCTCGTTCAAGATCCGTCCCGCAAACGGGTAGACCATCAAATGAGCGCCTTCGCGCGTCAGATAGCGTTCCACCAGCAGCTCCCCAACGCTCGGGACGGAAGACCATTCCTTCTGAACGCGCAACAGCGGTTCGAGTGCGCATACCTCGGGCTCGCCGGGCATCCCCGCGGCGTAGCTGCCCAGCAGATCAAGGACGCCCAGCCCCAAGTTGGCTGACAACGGCATCCTCGCCCCTTGCCATCGCGGCACAAAGCGGTTGGATTTGGCCGCGAGGCGCACGTAGGCCGTCGCGTCGCGCACCCTCACCAGCTTCAACGCGCGTCCGGCGAAGACGAAGATGTCGTCCGGCCGCAAGCGGCCGACAAAGGCTTCCTCGATGAATCCGAGCGTACCCCCCGTCATCCACTTGACCGCGACCGTGGCGCTGCTGCTGATCGTGCCGATCGCCCGGCGGTGCCTTTTGGCGATGTCCGCATCGGTGATGACATAGCGCGATTCGACCACCGAGACGCGGCGGAATTGCGGATAGCCCTGCAGCGCGGCGCCTCCGCGGGTGATGAAATCGAGGGTCCAGCGCCATTGTTCCTCCGTCAGCTCCGCAAAGGCGTGCGTGCCGCATATCTCACGCCGCATGTCGTCTTCCTCGAAGCCGCCGCCGGCGGCGAGCGTCACCAGGTGCTGGGCGAGCACGTCAAGGGGGAGGCGCAACCCGCTGCGGGGCTCGAGCTGTGTCCGGGACGCCGCCACGCGCGCCGCGGCGCACTCGAGCAACTCGAAGGCATGGGTGGGCACGATGGTCACCCGGCTGACCTGTCCCGGCTGATGACCGCTGCGGCCGGCACGCTGCAACAGACGCGCCACGCCCTTGGGGCTGCCAATCTGCAGGACCTGATCCACCGGCGGAAAATCGACCCCGAGGTCGAGGGACGACGTACACACCACGCATTTGAGGCTTCCATCCTTGAGCCCCTGTTCCACACGGCGACGGATCTTGAGGTCGATCGAACCGTGATGCAGGGCGGTCGTGGTGAGCCAATCCAAGCGCGCCGTGACGATGGCCTGAAACCACAGCTCCGCCTGGGAACGGGTGTTGGTGAACACCAAGGTGGTCCGCGCCTGCGCAATCGCCGCCAACACGTCCGGCAGGAGCGCAAGCCCGAGATGCCCTGCCCAGGGAAATCTCGCGAGCGCCGCCGGTAGGATGGCGGCAATCTCGTAACGCTTCGCCTGCCGAGCACGGATCAGCGTGCCCGGCATAGCCGATCCCAGCAACGTGTCCATGGCCGCGGCCAAATCCGGCAAGGTGGCCGACATGCCCCAGATGCGCAGACGTGGTGACCCGGCGCGCAATCGCGCGATCACCAGCTCGAGCTGCACCCCCCGCTTGGTGCCCAGAAATTCGTGCCACTCGTCGACAATCAACACCCGGATGTTGCGCAGCGTCGCGGCCATTACCGGATGGCTCAGCATCACCGACAAGCTCTCCGGGGTCGTCACCAGCGCGTGCGGCGGACTTTTGGTCTGACGAGCACGCAAGGTGGATGAAGTATCGCCGGTTCTTTCTTCGACCCGCCAAGCCGACCCCAACGCCGCGAGCGGCGCACGCAACGCGGACACGAGATCTCGGGCCAGCGCGCGCAGCGGCGTAACCCACACCACCCGAATACCCGCCGCCGCCTGCGCCTCCTCCGGCTCCAACACCGGTCCGAACCACGCTGCCAGAGTCTTGCCGGTACCTGTCGCCGCATTAAGCAGACCCGACTCGCCGCGCCAGTACGCGCACCACATGGCTTCCTGGAACTCGAACGGAGCGCGCCCGTGGCTTGCAAACCAGAGGCGGGCGCGATCGAGGCGCTCCTGGAAGGCTTCAGTCGCCACGCTCTGAAGGCTCGGTCAGCAGTTGCTGCAGATTCCTCAGAGGGTCTGCTTCCTGCGCGCTCTTGTCCGCGCGCCATTGCTTGATGCGCGGAAATCGCAATGCAATTCCAGATTTGTGCCGCGTCGATCGCGCAATCGCCTCGAAGGCCAGCTCAAAAACCTGGATCGGCTCGACGCTTCGAACCATGCCGAATTTTTCCCGCGTATTCGAGCGAATCCATTTGTCCAGCCGGCGGATCTGCTCGTCCGTCAATCCCGAGTAGGCCTTGGCCACCGGCACCAGCGCATCGCCGCTCCAGACCCCGAAGGTATAATCCGTGTAGAGGTTCGACCGCCGCCCGTGGCCCGGAGCGGCGTACAGCAGCACGCCGTCGAAGACGAAGGGATCGATTTTCCACTTCCACCAGTCACCGCGCTGGCGCCCGGTGCCGTACAGAGACAGGCGGTTTTTGAGCATGATGCCTTCGACGCCCCTAGCGCGCGCCCCCGCGCGCAGCGCCGCGAGTGCCGCCCAAGAGGGCGCCTCGATCTCGGCAGAGAGAACGATCCGGTTGCTGGACCTGGAGCCGATCAGCTGCTCGAGCTGCCGGCGGCGTTCGTGCAACGGCTTTCCCCGCCAGTCCTCACCGTTCCACTCCAACAAATCGTAGGCCGCGAAGCGCGCAGGAATTTCCGTCATGAGCTTTTGAGACACGCTCCGACGATTGATGCGCTTCTGCAGACTTGCGAACGGGAGCACGCCGCTGTCCCCCCAGGCAAGCACTTCCCCATCCAGGACGGTGCCTTCGGCAAAAGCGGTCGCCGCCGCGACGAGTTCCGGGAAACGGTCGGTGATGATTTCCTCGCCTCGGGACCAAATCGTGCATTCCCGGCGTCTGCGCACGATCTGCCCACGAATACCATCCCACTTCCATTCGGCGAGCCATGCACCGCGCTCGCCGAGCGAGTCGGTCGACTGCACGAGCGGCGAAGCCAGAAAGAATGGATAAGGGTGGCTCACCGCCGCGCTGCCTTCGTTGCGTGCGAGCGCAGCCCAAAACTTCGCCGTCGGTTGCCACGCCCCGATCAAGGCGCGCTCCATCTGCGTGCGCGGATGCCCGAAGACCTCTGCCAGAGCCCGCGTTACCAGGGCTCGCGATACGCCAACCCGCAGCGAGCCGGTGAGCAGCTTGTTGACCAGGAAACATTCGCGGTACGGCAATTCATGCCACCAGCCGACGACGAGCGCACGCTGCTCCTCGGCGCTCAGGGCCGCCAGAGGCAGAATTCGTGACTCGAACCAGTCGGTCAGCGTCAAGCAGGCGCCCGGCGCGGCCGAGGACGAGCCTTGCGGAGCTACCAACAGTGCGATCGTCTCCGCCAGATCCCCGATCGCCCCATAGGTCTCCTCGATGAGCCAGTCGGGTAACTGCGCCTCCTCGCCAAGCCAAGCCCGCAGGAGCGCGGGCCCCACGCTGCGCTTCACGCGCCGACCCATCAATACATGGACCGCCCACGCGCCATCTGCTGGATTTGCGGCCCGAAAGTACTCGACCATCGCTTCGGTTTTCAGACGGGTGGACGTCGTGGTATCCAGGCTTTCGAACAGCGCCGCAAACTTGCGCATCATTCCTCCGCGCCGTACTCGGTTCGCAGTGCCGCGGCTGCGACGCCCTGTTCTTGCAGATAGCGGCACAGGGCGTCGGTGTAGCCATGGGTGAGCAGCACGCGCCGTGCACCCGTCTCGCGAATGGTCCGCAAAAGGCTCGGCCAATCCGCGTGATCGGATAGCACGAAACCGCGGTCGTAGCCGCGCCGCCGGCGATCGCCCCGGACTCTCATCCAGCCGGAGCAAAATCCGGAGCGTGACTCCCCGAAGCGTCGTGTCCACGACGACCCCGCGGCGCTCGGGGGCGCGACCACCAGCCTGCCCGCGTAGTCGGCCTTGCCGGCGACGGTCGCCGGCAGCGTCGGCAACATGGCGATCCCGCACTCCCGGTAGGCGTTCACCAGCGATGCGACGGCCCCATGCACGTAGACGGGCTCGCTGGTGAATCGCATCAATTCGGCCAGAACGCGCTGAGCTTTTCCGAGAGCGTAAGCGAACAGTAGGCTGGCCGCGCCCGCCCGTCGGTTGGCCTCCCACCAATCGAAGATTTCCCCAGCCACGCACTCCGCGGCAGGCCAGCGATATGCGGGCAACGCGAACGTGGCCTCGCTGATGAATACGTCGCAAGGAACGACTTCAAACGGCTCGCAGGTCGGATCTGCGTCGCGCTTGTAATCGCCCGACACGACCCACACGATGCCACCCTGCTCGATGCGCACCTGGGACGAGCCCAAGATGTGACCCGCAGGGTGCAGCGAGATTTTCACGGATCCCAAGGTCACCGATTCGCCGTAAGCCAGCTCACGCAGGTCGGCGTCCGCCGGCAGCCGGCATCGAGTCACGGTGCGTCCCGACTGCGAACAATAGTAGCGAGCACTTCCTCCGCGCAGATGATCTCCATGGGCATGCGTGATCACCGCAGTCTCAACGGGCAGCCAGGGATCGATATGGAAATTCCCTGCCTTGCAATACAGTCCTCGCCGGGTGACGGCGACCAAAGGCTCGACATTTTCAGGCGGAATCATTTTTCCTCGTTTTGGCTAAACCAGCGTGGGCGAGCAAGAGTGCTCCGGTGCATCGTCCGCTCACGCGACTTGTTGTGGGACTTCACCGCACACTGCCGATGCGTAATCATCGGCCGACACGCGCTCCATGCGATTGTCTCGTAGCGTCCAATCACTGAGCTGCTAGCCTTTCGTCGCTTATCCCAAAGCCGACGCTTTTCCCAAAGCCAACGCTTTGCTCTCAAACATCAAGCCTCAGTGGAGTCGACGATGGCCGAGTTCAACCATAAATCTCTTTCCCGGCGCCAAGCGGTAGGGCTGGTCGGCATGGGCATTGCCTCCGCAGCGTCCAGCGGCTCCGCTCTTGCCCAAGTCCAGAAGACGCCCGACCCTGGTGCACAGGGCGATGACGGCCGGCCCGCCGTCGCCAAGGACGATCCGCGCACGAAGTACCCCCGGCCTCCTTTTCCAGAACAGACCCAGCCCTGGCCCGGTCTTGCGGGCAAGATGAACCCCAAGCCGGATCATGGCGAAAAAAGCTATCGCGGCTCAGGCCGGCTGGCCGGCAGGAAAGCGTTGATTACCGGCGGTGACTCGGGCATGGGTCGCGCCGCCGCGATTGCCTACGCCCGCGAGGGCGCCGACGTGGCGATCAACTACCTGCCCGCCGAGGAAAGCGATGCACGTGAGGTCATTCAGCTCATCACCGAGGCCGGCCGGCGCGGGTTCCCGATTCCCGGTGATTTGCGCGACCGGGCGTTCTGCCAGAAGCTGGTCACGCAAGCGGTGCAAAGCTTGGGAGGTCTCGATATCTTGGTCTGCAACGCCGGCAGGCAACAATCCAAGGCGTCGATTCTCGATATCAGCGACGAGGATTTCGACGCAACCATCAAGACCAACATCTATGCTCCGTTTTATATCATCAAAGCCGCTTTGCCCCACTTGAGCGAAGGGTCCTGCATCATCGGCACCACTTCCGAGCAGGCGTACGACCCGTCCCCCGACCTGTATGACTATGCGCAGACCAAGGCGGCGACGATGAACTACGTCAAGTCGCTCGCGAAGCAGCTCGGAGGCCGGGGCATTCGCGTCAACGGCGTTGCGCCGGGACCCGTCTGGACACCGCTGCAGATCAGCGGTGGCGCGTCACCGCAGAAATACGAGCACTTCGGCAGCACGACGGCGCTCGGACGCCCCGGTCAACCTGCGGAACTCGCGTCCATCTATGTGCAACTGGCCGCGAGCGATGCGAGCTTCACCACCGGTAATATTTACGGCGCCGGCGGAGGCCAGGGCCAGCCGTAGCCGCGCTTTGCTTGCACTCAGACGAGCTTGCGGCGCAGGAATTCGAGTACCAGCGTGTCGGCCTTGCGCGGCGCCGCCAGCGTGAGACTGCCGTTGAAGGTTTTATGGATCGTGCCTGAGCGCCACGCCTCGAACACCGCAGGATTGATGTAGGACTTGCGGCATACGGCGGGCGTATTCCGCAGTTCAACCGCCACCTGCTTCACCACTTTGACGATTTCACTCTTGAAGGCCTGCTCGCTGGGTTTCTCGGGCAGCGCCGTTTGCGCCAACAAGGTGACCGCCCGTAACGTCGCACCCCAGGTGCGGAAGTCCTTGGCAGTGAACTCCTCGCCCATGGCCTCGCGCAAGTAATCGTTGACCTGGCCCGAATCGATGGGGCAGCGTTCGCCCGAATCGGTGACGTATTGAAACAAGTGCTGGCCTGGCAGTTCCTGACAGTGTCGTACGATCCGGGCGATACGCTTGTCGTCGATGAGCACTTCGTGCTGAATGCCGCCCTTGCCGCGGAAGTTCAATATCGCGCGGCCATCTCGAATGAAACTTACGTGTCGGTTGCGCAGCGTCGTCAAGCCGAAGCTCTTGTTGTCGCGTGCATACTCGGTATTGCCGATGCGTACTCTCGTGGTATCGAGGAGCGTCACGACCACCGCCAGCACTTTTTCGCGCGGCAAGCCAGGCAGCGCCAAATCGCGCTTGAGCTTGCGCCGCAACTTCGGCAATGCGTGGCCGAACATCACCATGCGGTCGAACTTCGCGCCGTCTCGCACCAGCCGCCATTGCGGATGATAACGGTACTGCTTACGACCACGCGCATCCCGCCCGGTGGCTTGCAGATGACCGTGCGGCCTCATGCAGATCCACACGTCGCGGTAGGCGGGCGGCACGGCCAAACTGGCGATGCGCTTCAATTCGTCAGCCGACTGCAGCGGGCGGTTCTCGGGGGTAAAGTACCGAAATCCTTTGCCCACCCGCCGCCGGCGGATCCCGGGTTCGTCGTCGGACACGTAGGTAAGGCCCGCGTCGACAGCCATGCGAGCGGCCTCTAGTGCAACGCCCGTCGGAGCATCCATTCCTGGTGAGACTCGCAGATTCATGGCCAGCGGATTGTTAGCCGATCGGTGCGTTTCCGGCTATGGGCATTCGCTCACACCCGCGTAGGAATTTTGGAAAACCCCTATCAGGTCACACCGGGCTCAGTGCGAACTGTGCACTGCGTCGCCCTGGCGCGGAGGCTGGATTCTCGCGGGCGCGGCGGTCCAGCAGTGAACTTCCCCGCGTCTCGCAGTTCTTATCGTCAGAAGCAACTAACGTCACCGATCGGTGCCGGGGTATTTCATGGAACGTTGGATCTCGTCCGTGACCGCAGCGGTGGCGGCACTCCTTTTGTTGGCGGGTTGCGGCTCCGGGTCCCGCAGTGGCTTGACGCCATCGGCTCCGGCCCCCTCGACGCCGGCGCGCGGCCAGCTTCTCACCAGTCCGCCGACTCTGGTTGCCAGCTATGCCACTTCGGATCTGCTCGGACAGCTCAGCCTCGATGTGCTCGGGCAGGAGTTATTGACGCTGCACTACTCACCGATTTGCACCGTGAATGTCTATCGCCTCGACTACGAGACCGTTGGGGCGAAATCCGAACTCACGACCTCCACCGGTGCGTTGATGGTGCCGAGCGGCTCGGCCGCCGCCTGCGCGGGCCCACGGCCCATCGTCGAGTACGCCCACGGCACCACGCCGATGAAGAACTACGACATGGCGCAGCTCTCCGGCTCGAACGCGAGCAGCGAGGGGCTCATCCTCGCGGCCCTGTTCGCCGCCGAGGGCTACATCGTGGTCGCGCCGAACTACGCGGGCTATGACACATCGACGCTGAGCTACCATCCATACCTGGTCGGCGCGCAGCAGGCGGCCGAAATGATGGATGCGCTGACCGCCGCGCGCAGCGCGCTGCCGCTCGCGCTTGCGCCGACGGCCACCGACAATCACAAGCTCTTCGTCACCGGCTATTCTCAGGGCGGCTATGTCGCCATGGCCGCGACCCGCGCGATGCAAGCGGCTGGCGAGAGCGTGACCGCCTCGGCTCCGATGTCCGGCCCTTATGCGCTCGCCGCATTTGGCGATGCCATCTTTTTAGGGGAGGTGAACGCCAGTGCGACGGAAAACGTGGCACTCCTCGCCAATGGGTATCAGAACGCCTATGGCAATCTGTATACCGCGCCCACGGAGGCGTTCGCGACGCCGTACGCCAACGACATCGCAGGCCTCCTGCCGAGCACAACGCCCATCAGCACGCTCTACTCCGAGAGCCTGTTGCCGAGCAGTGCCCTTTTCAGCAGCACGCCGCCCGCCCCGCAGTATGCCTCGATCACCCCGGCGACCACGCCGACCAATCTCGCCACCGTGTTTGCCGCGGGTTTTGCGCCCAGCGATTACCTCATCCTCAACAGCTACCGTCTCGCCTATCTGCAGGATGAGCAGGCCCATCCCGACGGCGGCTTTCCGACGATCACGACGGGGCTGCCCGCCGCATCTCCCAGCAATACCCTGCGGCAGGATTTGAAGACCAACGACCTTCGCAACTGGACTCCGAGCATGCCGACACTGCTGTGTGGAGGCGATGGAGATCCTGACGTGTTCTTCTTCAACACGCAGCTGATGCAGAGCTACTGGTCGAAGAGCGCGGCGGGGACCGCCGCGAGCATCCTGGACCTCGCCGCCGCGCCGACGGCCAATGATACGTACGCGGATGAGAAAGACGCTTTCAATGCCGCCGTGACCGCGGTGGAGGTGGCTGCTGTAGCGGGCGGCGCCACCGACGGCGGACACGCCGCCGTGCTCGCGGACTATCACGCCCGTCTCGTGCCGCCCTTCTGTCTAGCGGCGGTAAAGTCTTTTTTTGACGGGCAGGGTGGCTGACATTCAGCGGCTCGCCATCAGACACACCACCTCGGCGCTCTCATCCTCATGATAGGCGGCACAAATCCGGTGATAGCCATCGGCGACGATGAGCGCCGAGTCGCTGAACGCATCTCCCTGCACCAACAGAATCGGTGACAAAGCCTTGCCCTTCTGGATCTTCTTCAAGTCTTTCGCAACCGCGACATCCTCCGGGGGCAGCACAGCAAGGGTGCTCGCGCGCAGCAGATCCTTTGCGAGCCTTTTGACCGGCCGCGCAGTTCGCAGACGGCTCACCAGCCGTTTGGCCTGTGCATCGGGCAAAATCAACCCCAAATAATCGAGCGCCGCCGCATAGTCTTCGGTGATCGGTCGCTTGCTCCAGCGCGGGGTTCTCTTGGCCATCGATGCGATTCTACCTGCAATACAAAAAGGGCGACGAACGCTCGTCAAGGTCCCGCGGGCAATTCAGACAGGCGCGCCACGAGCTGTCTGCGCGCCAGATCCCGGGCTGCATCCTTTCCCGCTTCCTCGGCCGCCTCGCGTGGGGTGGCACGATGTCCCCGTTCAGCCGGATCGGGGACGCGCTTCGGCCACAGCGCAAATAAATACTCCCTGAGGAATATGGCTTGCTGGTTTTCGGTCCAATCATGGGCTCGAGGCAGGGCAACTTGAAGCGCTGCCAGCAGCCGCAAGATTTCGGCATCATCGCGCGGTACAGCGGCGCCGTAGGGGTGGACCGGGCCGATGCGCTTGGGTATCCGAAGGCACTCGGCATGCAATCCGAGCTGTTCCGCGATGTCGTCACGCATACCCTGCGCCTTCGCTTCTTGCACCTTGGCTTCCAGCGCCACGGGTGTCATATGATCGCAGAGGCGCACTTCCCCCGTGTTATAGGCTGCCTCCAGATAGCACGAATCACGCGTCGGCACCGACGCATCATTCATCGAGGCTTTCGCGGGAATCGACTCGCACCAATGCGGGTCAGGCTTCTCCAGGGCGGCGAATTGGGCGAGATAGCGCCGATCATCCTCCGCCAAGGCATTCTCTGGGTGGGTCAGCAGCCAAATCGCCTGGTCGACTGCGGCGGGGTTATGACGCAGCCCGAGGTACACATCGCGGAGCCGGATTGCGGGGGGCATTACGCCGTCGATGTGCATCTGCTCGATGTCGTAGCCCATTTGCTCGAAGGTTTGAATCAGCCGCGCATCATCGATCCCGATGCCCGTGTGGTAGCTCGCACGCGTTCTACGCCGGCAACTCCATGCGGAATAGCCAGAGGACAACGGATCGAGATCCAACAGGGGCCGCACCCGCCAGCAGATCGAGGGATCGTACCGAGCTTCCGCGACTCGCTCATAGCAATCGGAGCGCTGGTACGAGGCACCGCCGCCACCAAAAATCACGCTGTAGCTCGCGAATGCGGCCCACGAGATACGATCGCAGAGGCTTGGCTCACCCAGGTTTTGGGCGAAAAAATAAAACACTCTTTCGGATTCGCTGGCGGGGCGTCGTATCCTCAATGTCCCGGGCGTCGCGCCGATCATGAAGATGATCGCTGCGGCCACCCCGAAGGCGGCAAGCCGTAACGACCGGCGGGGCCCAACTCCCTTCATCGAAGCCATTCGCGTCATAGGCCTGGTGTACTTTGAATGATCGGCGGGCGCCGTCAGGGCAGAGGCTGTTGCACTGGGACCAGGGCGCACTTGCAGGCTCGCCGTTGCCCTTTCATGGCCGCCTCTCAGCTCGAGCCGCCCCCACCGGCAGGTGCTCCAATCGCTTCATCTCGTCGTCTGCAAATGAGGTGGGTTCGCGCAAGTAATCGAGCGCCATGTCGAAACCATCGAATCCCCAAAAGGCCTCGTCACCGACCATCAGGGTGGGCACGCCGAAAATCCCACGACCAATGGCCCAATCCGTGTTGTCTCGAAGCCGCTTCTTGGTCACTACACTGCCCAGATCGGAAAGATCGCCGATCCCGAGATCGCGTGCCAGCGCCTCGATAACCTCCGGATTCTCCACATTTCTGCCTTCGGCGAAAATGGCGTTGAACACCACCTCAACCGCTCGAGCATCCGAGCCCGCGGCGATGATCAATCTCAGGGCGGCCAAGGGATTGAATGGGTGCGCCGGCGGCCAGCGCATGGGAATACCGAGCTGCCTCGCCCGCCACAACGTAAAGCGATAGGTAAAGCGCCGCTTTGGCCCCACTTCTGCGGGTCCCAGCTGCCCGAAATGTGACAAGAGGCCAGCGAACAACACGGGCACATACTCCACCGTCACGCTCGCCGGCAATCGGCTCAGCTGCGTTCGTCCGAGATATGCAAACGGCGAAATGACGTCGAACACCCAAGACACCCTCATAGACTCCCTCCTCCAGTTCCGCCGGGCGATGGACTCGGGGTGCATTCATAGCCGGTCAGCGCCGCCGGCGTTCGAATACCGCCCCGAAGGCAATCTACTACACCGCGTGACACGTTTTTCCTACATGACGAATCCATTCGTGTCGCGATGATCGTCGCATGTTGTATTGCGCGCTCGCTTCGGACTACGACGGCACCCTTGCCACCGACGGGAAGGTGGACGCTGCCACGGTGCAGGCGCTCGAACAATTCAAAGCGACGGGAAAGCGGCTCATTCTGGTCACCGGGCGGGAGCTGGCCGACCTGCGGGCCGTGTTCGCGAGCGTGCGGCTTTTCGATATCGTGATCGCGGAGAATGGCGCCCTGCTTTATTTACCCGCGAACGAGGAGGAACGTGCACTCGCCGCTCCGCCCCCCGAGGAGTTCGTCGCCGCCTTGCGCGCCAAAGGCGTCGATCCCTTGTCCGTCGGCCGCAGCGTCGTGGCGACCTGGACCCCGAACGAAGGCGTGGTGCTCGATGCAATTCGGGAACTCGGGCTTGATTGGCAGCTCACGTTCAACAAAGGGGCGGTGATGTGCCTGCCGCCCGGGATCAACAAGGCGAGTGGGCTCAAAGCGGCACTCGAGGAGCTCAAGCTCTCGCCGCACAATGCGGTGGGAATCGGCGATGCTGAAAACGATCAGGCGTTTCTGTCCGCCTGCGGCTGCTCGGTTGCCGTTGCCAATGCGCTCCAGGCTATAAAGGATTCCGCAGATATCAGCACCACGGCTCCCCGGGGTGCGGGCGTGCAGGAACTCATCGCGGGTTGGCTCACCGATCCCGCCGCGCTGTTTTCAGGGGTGCGCAGGCACGACATTCGCCTCGGGGAGGGGATCGAGGAAGGCAGCACCGTAACGCTGCCGTCGGATCGCGGCGCCGTGCTCATTGCGGGAGGTTCCGGCGTGGGCAAGACGACGCTGACCCATTTGCTCATCGAAAGGATGGCCGCAGGCGGATACCAGTTCTGCATCATCGATCCCGAGGGGGATTATGACGGCCTGGAGCATGTCATCCACCTGGGTGACGCGGCGAGAACGCCCTCGCCGGAAGATGTGCTGAGCGTGCTCGATACGCCGCGCGCCAGCGTCGCGGTCAACCTGCTCGGTATCGAGGTGCCGGAGCGGCCGGCCTATTTCAATAAGCTCATGGGTCAGATCAGCGGACTGCGCGCCGGGACGGGCCGACCGCACTGGCTGATCCTCGACGAGGCTCATCATCTCTCGCCCAATACCCAGGACGCCGAACACTCCCCGCTTCCCGACAATCTATCGTCCGCGGTCTTCATCACCACGCGTCCCAAGAATTTATCGCGCTCGGCGCTGCGTGCGGTAGGAACGGTTATCGGGGTTGGCCCCGAGGCGGGCGACGTGCTGATCGAATTCTGCGGCTGCACCAACAGGCCGGCGCCGGACGCGCCTAAATCCGCGCTCGCGGAGGACGCCGTGCTGGTCTGGAACTTGAGTTCCGAACAGGGCCCTCGCGCGGTGACGGTCGTGAAGGCCAAGCGCACCCATCATCGCCACACCCGTAAATACGCGGAAGGCCGGCTCGGGGAGGATAAGAGCTTTTATTTTCGGGGCCCGACGGGGTCACTCAAACTACGCGCCTTCAATCTCGCAACGTTCCTGCAACTCGCATCGGGTGTGGACGAGGAAACCTGGCTCTTTCACTTGAAGCGTGGCGATTACACGACCTGGTTTCGCGACGACATCAAAGACGAGACTCTTGCCGCCGAGGCACGGCAAATCGAGTCGAGCGGGGACGCTGCGGCCTCGCGCGAGCAAATCGCGACGGCCATCAAGCGAAGGTACGCGGCAGCGGATGTGGCCTAGGGAACACCTTGCGGTTCCTAACCCTCGGTTAACAGCCGGTTGTCGTCACGACGTAGTGATACTTGGGAGGTGTGTAGTATCCATCGTAGTAAGCGATGGAGCAGTTGGCCGGAACGGGCGCCTCCGCTCGATAGAAGAGGGTTTCTGCACTACTCACGAGCGAAACCGAGAAGCCCGTGTAGTCTACCTGGCTGTCGATCTGCCCGGCGTTGAGTTGATCGCCCGCGTCGGGCCAGCCATAGTTGAGCCAATAGGGCTGGCCGTTGATGGTGCCCTGCCACGCGCTCACCGTGGTATTGCACCCCGTGGTGGCGGCACTTGTCATGCAATTCGAATAGCTCAGCTCGGCTGCCGATTGCAAGGCACCCGCCAGCGAGTTGATCGCCGCGATTCGCGCCGTTGAATCCAGGGAGACGAACCTGGGAATGGCGAAGGCCGCGAGAACGCCGAGGATCGTAATTGTGACCACCAACTCAATTACAGTAAATCCGGCCGTCCGCAAGAACTGCGCACGCGCGTGCATTACACACTCCATAGCGTCTGGCTGATACTTCGGCGTATCGATAAGGGTTTGTCGGACGGTTCCCGCTTTTCTTTAAAATGCGCAAATGAATTGGCGAGCCTGGGGCGTGAAGAACTGTGAGCCGCTGCGCAAATACAAGTGGGGGCACCGGCAAGATCGATGGATGATATGGGTGATATGCGCGCCCGGAGAGATTCGAACTCCCGACCACTTGGTTCGAAGGTAGCCCCTCGCCTGAGCGAACCGGACCAACCCATGCAAAAAGGCCACCAATAGCCGAATATAGGCTGGGTTCTGTCCGGATGGTTCCGGTTCATTCGGCGCAGAGTGGTAGCATACTGGTAGCAGATTTCGAGAAGCGGCGCCCGTGATGGCGGTAACCATCCCGGACGCCTGACCACAACCCACTGCAAGGAGTGAATCATGGCTAAGAGCATTGTACCGACTCAACTGGGCGCGCCGCCGCCCGTGAACTACTACGATCTGTTGAACGAGCTGATCGACATCAAGGGCGCGATGCGGCTCGC
>Ga0182030_10004075_pt1 | contig 31133 bp, 32 predicted proteins | sample 812S3MmetaG_FD_121299 | JGI IMG/M metagenome (GOLD analysis project Ga0182030, IMG submission 121299) | Permafrost microbial communities from Stordalen Mire, Sweden - 812S3M metaG (Illumina Assembly) | ecosystem: Environmental > Terrestrial > Soil > Wetlands > Permafrost | place: Sweden...
CAGCGCCGCCGCGCCGTCCTTGACGAACAGCCGGCTCTCGAAGTCGAGCCCGGCCGACAGCCCCTGATAGGCGTGGGTCGGCCGCGCGTAGCAATAGAAGCAGCCGTGCTCGCAGCCGCGATAAGGGTTGATCGACTGGTCGAACGAGATGTCGGGCGAATCGTTGCGCGCAATGATCGTGCGCGGCCGCTCGACCGTCACTTCGGTCGCGAGCGGCGCGGGCGCCTCGTCCGCCGTCCAGCCGTCGTCGATCGGCTCGCGCTGGAAGGCTTCCAGCCGGCCGCTCGGGTTGGACGCGGCGCCGCGGCCGCGGCGGCGGTCCGCGTCGACCAGCCGGTCGCCGAACCGCGCACCGAGCTGGCGCGCCACGGTCACGCGCTGGGAATCGTCGACGAGCTTCGAAGCCTGGGCCGCCATGGGTCGCCTCGGGCAGGAACATATCGTGAACGGATATCTAAGGCGTCGGGGCGAGGACGTCAAGGGCGCCGCGCTCCGCCCAGTCGCCACAATCGTTTCGCAATTGCTGGCGAAACTGCAGCCCTCGCCCTAAATGACCCGCATGCGCAGCGCGCGCCAAACGCGCCGCAGCGGCGCGCCCTTTCAAGGAGATTTCCGCCATGACCACGACTGCATCCGACGCGCCGGTTTGGTTCGTCACCGGCTGCTCGACCGGATTGGGCCGCGAATTCGCCCGCGCCGCCTTGGCGCACGGCTTCCGCGTCGTCGCCACCGCTCGCGATCCGCAGTCGATCGCCGACCTCGTCAAGGGCAAACAGGGTCAGGCGATCGCGCTGAAGCTCGACGTCGCCGATCCCGACGCGATCGCCGCCGCGGTTCATGAGGCCGAGCGCGCCTTCGGCCGCATCGACGTGCTGATCAACAACGCCGGCTACGGCTACATGGCCGCGGTCGAGGAGGGCGAGGACGCGGCGATCCGCGCCCAGTTCGAGACCAATTTCTTCGGCCTGGCGGCGATGATCCGCGCCGTTCTGCCAGGCATGCGCAAACGCCGCAGCGGCGGGATCGTCAACATTTCTTCGGTCGGCGGCCTGCGCGGTTCGCCAGCCGGCGGCTATTATTGCGCCACCAAGCACGCGGTGAACGGCTTGTCGGAATCGCTGGCGCTGGAAGTCGAGCCGCTCGGAATCCGGGTGATGGTGGTCGAGCCCGGCCCGTTCCGCACCGATTGGGGCGGCCGCTCGCTGCAACACGGGCCGACGCACATCGCCGATTACGAGGCGACGGCGCACAAGCGCGGCCGCGAAATCGCCGGCTACAGCGGTTCGCAGGCGGGCGATCCGGCGCGCGCCGCCGAAGCGGTGATCGCGGCGCTCAACGCGCCCAATCCGCCGCGCCATCTCGTGCTCGGCCGCTTCGGCCTCGACGCCGCGCGGACGAAGTTCAAGGACATGCTGCGCGAGCTCGACGCCTGGGAGGCGGTGAGCCTCGGCGCCGACTTTCCCGTCGCCGGCGCGGCCTGACAGGCGGAGGAGCGCGCGATCCGCGCCGCGCGCTCCTCGCGAATGCGGGCACGGCGGGCGCCGCGCCCCCAGGGCGCCCGCCGTCGAGCGGTCGGCCGGCGGGGAGAGGCTATTCCGCCGGCTGCGCCGCCGTCGCGCCTTCGCCGTGCATGACGCTCGGTTCGGCCGGCGCCACTTCGGCGAAGCGGGCGAAGCCGAACAGCATCGCCGAGACGGCGAGATAGCCGATCGCCACCACCGGCGACTGCGCGAAGCCGATCTCCTCGCCGTGGATGAAGCCGAAGAAAGTCAGGATCGCGCCGGCGAGCGCGAACCATCCCGCCTTGTCGAGCTGGCGCTCGATGATGAAGACCGTCACCGCGCCGAGAATGATGCCGGCCAGCGTCGCGCCGCCGCCGAGCGTCGCCAGGCCGTGATAGAGCACGCCGGCGTTGCCGAGCTTGTCGAAGCCGACCGCCGCCGCGTTGGTGCCCGCCGCGCCGAGCGCGCCGTCGATCATGGTTTTGCCCCAGGCGGCGATCTGCGGGATCATCGCCAGGATGATCGCCGGCGCGTGGGCTCTCGGCGTCTCCTGGAACGCCTGCGAACCGATCAGCATGCCGATGTAGAGCAGGATCGGCAGGATCGCGACGACCGGGATCAGCGCGCTCATCAGCGCGACGACGCCGAACCACGACAGGATGAGCACCATCACGCCGGTCGCGGCGGAATAGCCGATGCGCCCGCCCATCGCCTTCCAGCCCGGATGGCCGATGTAGACGGCGTTGATGAATGGGTTGCCGAGCAGGCAACCGATCAGGCTGATGATTCCGTCGGCGGTCAGCACTTGCGTGGTGGGGAAGGAATCGCCCGCCGCCGCCGCGCTCTCGACGTTATCCATCGCTTCGACGAGGTCGTAGATGCCGAAGGGAATGGCGGTGATCAGGATCACGCCGAGGTACTTGAAGCCGGAAAAGACGTGGTCGACCGCCGGAATCGGGAACGAGAAGCCGAAATGCGACACCGCGTCGCCGACCGACACCACGCTTAAGCCCCCATAGCCGAGGCCGAAGGCGTTCGACCCCCAGGCGATGATCGTCCCGACCGCAATCGCGACCAGGCCGCCCGGCACGCCGCCGAAATAGCGCACGCCGCCAAACCAATTGGCCAGGATAATGGCGAGGCAGACGATGCCGATCAGCGGCGTCTCGAACACCAGCAGGCCGGGCCGCATCGAGATGAAGGTGATCGAGATGCCGGCGAGCGAGCCGAGCAGCGCCGCGCGCGGCGTGATGCGGCGCACGACCGGAGCGATGAAGCCGCCGGCCATCAGCACGAAGCTCTGCACGAACACCCAGGTCAAGCCCGCTTCCCACGCCTGCACCGGATCGTTGGTCTTGAGCAGGATCGGCAGCATGACGACGAAGGTCACGACGAACATGTGCGGCACGCTGATGCCCGACGGCAAAGCGCAGACGTCGGTGCGGCCGGTCTTCTTGGCGACGCGATAGGCGAGCCAGGCGTAATAGACCGTGCTGAGGAACAGCATCAGTCCGAGGGCGGGAAGGATGCGGCCGAAGACGAGCGCGTCGGGCATCTTCAGTACGAAGCGCAGCAGCCCGGTCAGCACCAGGACGTTGACCAGGATGTTGGTTCCGAATCCGAAGAAGGCGTTCCAATCGCCGGGCACCCAAAGGCGCTCGCTGCGCGGCGCTGTCATTGCCGAGGTCTGCATGGCTCCGCTCCTGTCGTTACGAGGCTTTCATCAGGCGCTTCTCTCCCGCCAGGGCTCCGATCAGAGTTTCGGAGTCGCCCACCCAGCCGAAGATTCCGCCCTGGGCCTTGATCATCTTCAGGCCCATGGCGTGGAACTCGGGAAAATAGGAGCCGACGCAATCCTCGAGCACGAGGCAGTCGTAGCCGCGGTCGTTGGCCTCGCGCACCGTGGTGTTGACGCAGACTTCGGTCGTCACGCCGGTGACGACGAGCTGCTTGATCCCGCGATGTTCGAGAATGGCGTGGAGGTCGGTGGCGAAGAACGCGCCCTTGCCGGGCTTGTCGATCACCGGTTCGCCCGGCTCGGGGTAGAGCTCGGCGATGATGTCGTGGCCGGGCTCGCCGCGCACGAGGATGCGGCCCATCGGTCCGGGGTCGCCGATTGAGGTCGCGCTGCGGCCGCGCGCCTTCTTGGCCGGCGGCAGGTCGAACAGGTCGGGCCGGTGGCCTTCGCGCGTATGGAGAACGGGAAGGCCGGCGGCGCGCCAGGCCGCGAGCAGGCGGCGGTTCGGCTCGATCGTCCGCCGCAGTTGCGACACGTCGTTGCCGAGCATCTCGCCGAAGCCGCCAGGCTCGAGGAAGTCGCGCTGCATGTCGATGATGAGCAAGGCGCAGCGCCCGGGATCGAACGCGAACGGATAGGGTTCGGCCGCGAGTTCGATGACCTTATTCGCCATCGCCGCCCTCCTTGATCGGATGCGAACCGCCGGCGCCGCGGCGGGGCGCGTGACGAGCGCGCGCCGTGACAAGCGCGAGCGCCTTTGGCGGCTGAGCCTGTTCGAGGCGGGCGACGGATGGAGGCATCGGAAGACCTCGCCGTATTTGCATGCGCAAGACAATTTATGTATGCAATTCCGTCACATTGCATGCACATAATCTAGTTTTGTATGCTGATTTGTCGTGCTAATCCTGCCCAAGGACTGGGCGTCGAATCAACCGGGAAGAATTGGTGAAGTCGTCGGAGCCTGAGATTTCGACCCGCGCCGAGCGTCTCGCCGAAGAGATCGCCGCCTGCGTGCTTTCGGGCGAATTCACGCCCGGCCAGCGCCTCGACGAAGCTATGCTGGCGGAGCGTTTCGGGGTGTCGCGCACGCCGGTTCGCGAAGCGCTGAGGCAGCTGTCGTCGACCGGCCTGATCGAATCCAGGCCGCGACGCGGCGCGACCGTCGCCACCGCGACCTCGGCGCAACTCGAGACGTTGTTCGGCGCGATGGCCGAGATCGAGGCGGCCTGCGCGCGGCTCGCGGCGATGAGCATGACGCCGATCGAGCGCCGGCGCTTGCAGAACCTTCACGAGTCGATGGCGGCGCTGGCGCGGCGCGGCGACCGCGACGATTACGCCAGCGCCAACGTCGCCTTCCACACCTGCGTCTATTCCGGCGCGCATAATGAGATCGTCGCCGATTTCGCCAGAAGCTTGCGCCGTCGGCTGGCGCCGTTCCGGCGCGCGCAGTTTCGCGCCGAAGGACGGCTGGCGCGCTCGCACGCCGAGCACGCCGCCGTCGTCAAGGCGATCCTCGCCTGCGACGCCGCCGCCGCCCACGCCGCGATGTTCCACCACATGAGCCTGGTCGAGGATTCGTTCGGCCAGCTCGGCCTCGCCTCGCGGGCGAGCGCGTGAGGCGCGTCGCGCCTAAGTTTCCTCGGACCTCATCCTGAGGCGCCCTCGCGTTAGCGAGGGCCTCGAAGGATGATTGAGCGTGCGCTGGCGTACGTGCGTTCTGGAGCGTCCTTCGAGGCCGCTCCGCGGCGCCTCAGGACGAGGAGCGCCGGCGGCAAACGATTCCGGGCAAACGCCGCGCGCTCTGCGCGAACGCGAGCGGCGATCGACGCCATTCGACCGCCGCCTTTCGCGTCCCGCTGCGCTGCCGATTTCATCGAAGGCAAAACGTCCGCAGGGATTACGGGATTACGGTGACACTTGGATTACGGGATTACGGGATTACGGTGACACTTGGATTACGGTGACACTTGCATAAATCCCTAATTATTTGCCGCGTTCCCCTCTGCCGCTCGCGGCTTGGGGCCGCGTTTGCGCGGGCGAGGATCGCGGCCGGTCAGCGCCGCAAGGCGGTCGAGGAAGGCCGGCGGTCCGAGCGGCCGACCGATCGTCTCGGCCGCCCGCAGCGCGGCGATCACGCTCGGCGACGGCTCGACGGCGAGGAGGTCGGCGAAACGCCCGGCGCAGCGCGCCAGCAGCGGCGCAACCTCGACCAGCCCGTCGTCGCGCCCGGCCAGATGCGCCCGCGCGCTCGACCAGGGCCAATCTTCGGCGCGCGCCGCCAGGCGCGCCTGCACCGGGTTCAGCGCGACGTAGCGCGCCGCCGCCATCAGATGCTCCTCGTCCATGACCACCGAAGCGAAGCGGCCCTGGAAAAGATGGCCGGTCGCCCGCAGCCGCGCGTTGACGAACGCCGCGTAGCGCCGGTGCGCCTTGCCGAGCGCGCGGCCGAGCCCTTCGGGCGTGCGCGGGGTCAGGATGAGATGGACGTGGTTGGGCATCAAGCAATAGCTCCACACCGCCACCCCTTCGCGCCGGCAGGCTTCGGCGAGCAGATCGCGATAAAGCGCGTAGTCGTCGTCGCCAAAGAACACCCGCTCGCGGCGGTTGCCGCGCTGGGTGACGTGATGGGGCAGGTCGGGAACGACGAAACGGCCGATGCGCGCCATGGAAGCACCTCTGCAGAATCCCGCCCAAGATTGCTGCAATAAGGGAATTATGCAAGTGTCACCGTAATCCCCAAGTTCTGTCAAGCGGCGTCAAGTTTTGTCAAGCTTTGTCAAGGCTTTCCTTGACGGGGCTTCGGGCAATTTCAAGGGCTTATGGCGTCATAAGTTGACAAACGGGCCTCGGCGAAACTGTCTTGACGCGTGACTGTTGTCGCTTCGAGGGGAAGGATCTCTGCGACCTGAGATTCATGATAGGCCCGGATCGGCAATTCGGGAAGACATTGTCGCGCTGGCGGCGATGGAGCGCGACGAGGAAGCGACGCCCATTGCCGCTTGCCGCGGCGCGGCCTAAGGCTTTCGCTCACCTCCCCTGCTGGCGGACCAGATCGATGAAGGCGCGCAACCGGGCGGGAATGTTGCGGCGGCTCGGATAGTAGAGACAAAGACCCGGGAATTCTGGCGACCAGTCTTCGAGCACCGGCAGCAAAAGGCCGGCTTCGATCGACACCGCGGTCGCGATGTCAGAGAGATAGGCTAGGCCCTCCCCAGCCAGGGCGGCCTGCAGCATTAGGTCTCCGTCGTCGAGGGTCAACTGGCCCCGGACGTCTACCGCGACGGCTTCACCGCGCTTTTCAAATTCCCAGCGATAGATCGTCCCGTTCCCCGTGCGTCGGCGAATGCACCGGTGCTGCGCCAGCTCAGCCGGAGTCTTTGGCCGCCTGCGCCCCGAAAAATAGGCAGGGGAACCGACGACGATAGAGCGTATCGGACGGGTGATCGGTACGGCGATCATGTCGGGCGGGACAAACTCTTCGAGCCGCACGCCGGCGTCGAAACCGTTCCCCACGATGTCCACCATCGCCCCTTCGGTCACCATGTCCACCGCCACCCGCGGATAGCGGCGCATGTACTCGAACACCAGCGGCGCGAGCATCATCCGCCCTGCGCCGAGAGGCAGATTCAGACGCAAGACGCCTGCCGGTTCGGCGCGATGTTCATCGATGTGTTCCACGGCGGTGCGGATCGCAGCCAAAGCCGGGGCGACTTCCGCGACGAATTGCTCGCCTTCGGCCGACAGGGCGACGCTGCGCGTGGTGCGGTTGAATAGGCGAACGCCCAAGCGCGCCTCCAGCGCCGCCACCGCGTGGCTGAGCGCCGAGGACGACATATCGAGCTCGCGCGCCGCAACCCGGAAGCCGCCGTGCCGGGCCACAGCCACCACGGCTTCGAGCTCCAGCTGGCTGGCCCTCATTGCGCGATTTTTTACATCAGACTGCGCCATTTTGATCGGCTTATCAGATCAGTGTCGCGGTGTCACATCTGCCTCACCAACCCAATGGAGGCACGAATGCCCAAGACATGGCTCATAACCGGAAGTTCGCGCGGCCTCGGCCGCGCAATCGCCGAAGCGGTGCTCGGCGCCGGCGACAATCTCGTCGCCACAGCCCGAAACACTCGCGGCCTTGAGGACCTGTCGGATCGGTACGCTCCCCAGGTGATCCTGCGGCCACTCGATGTGACCGACTTTGGCGCGGCGCTAGCCGCGGTGAACGCCGCGGTCGAACGCTTCGGCCGACTGGACGTGGTGGCGAATGTGGCCGGCTACGGAAACCTTGGCCCGATCGAAGACACCAGCATCGAGGACTTCCACGCGCAGATCGACACCAACCTTTTCGGGCCGATCCACTTGTCGAAGGCCGCGATCCCGATCATGCGCGCCCAGGGCTCAGGCCACATCCTCAACTTCTCGTCTGTTGGAGGACGGATCGGGTCGACGGGCCGGGCCCCCTATTCGGCCGCGAAGTTTGGGGTCGAGGGCTTTTCGGAAGCGATGGTGACCGAGTTGGCGCCGCTGGGCGTCAAGGTGACCATCTTCGAGCCCGGCGGTTTTCGGACCGACTTCGCTGGCTCGTCCCAGACAATCCACAAGATCCGCCCGGAATACGACGCCACCGTGGGCCAAGCGGCGCGGTTCCAGCGTGACTACGACGGTAAGCAACCCGGCGACCCAGCCAAGGCGGCCCAGGCGATCCTCAAGGTCGTCGGCATGGACGATCCGCCGCTCCGTCTACTGCTCGGCAGCGATGCTGTCAGGATCGTCGAGAGCGCCGACGCCCGAAAGGCCGAAGCCGACCGCAAATGGAGCGACCTCAGTGCTTCGACGGACTTCGCGGTCGCGTCCTGAAGGAGTCGCCGCGACCATCACCCCACTACCCATGGAGCCTTTCAAATGAGCAATTCGACGTGGCTGATCACCGGCGCCTCCAGCGGGCTTGGCTATGCGCTGGCGGAACATGTCCTGAAGCAAGGGGACCGGGTTGTCCTGGCGGCGCGGAGCGTGGCGCCGATGCAGGCGCTCGCGGCGTCATTCCCTGAAACCGCGCTGGCCGTCAGGCTCGACGTCGCTGCCCCCCAACAACGGATCGAGGCCCTTCGTCAGGCCGAGGAGCGCTTCGGCGCGATCGACTATCTGGTCAACAATGCCGGCGTCGACTTCGTCGGCGCCATCGAGGAACACGACGAAGCAGATTATCGGCAGATCTTCGAGGTCAACTTCTTCGGCGCCGTCGCGCTCCTGCGCCTCGCCCTTCCGGCGATGCGGGCGCGCGGTCGCGGCACGATCGTGAATATGTCCTCCATGGATGGCGTTGCAAGCTTGGCCGTCAACGGCTTCTACTCCGCCAGCAAGTTCGCGCTGGAAGGCGTCACGGAGGCGCTTTGGCAGGAGATCGAGCCTCTCGGCCTGCGCGCGGTGCTGATCGAACCCGGCTCGTTCCGGACCGGCATCGGCGACCGAACTAGGTTTTCCGGCCGAAAGATCGAGGACTATGCGGTCACCTCCGGCGTCTTCCGTAAGGCGATGGCCAACATCGGCGACCACATGTTCCCCGGCGATCCAGTTCGCGCGGCCAGCGCCATCTTCACGGCCCTCAAGTCCGACTCCAAGGCCCACCGGATCATCCTTGGCGCCGACGCGTATCGAAACATTGGGGCGAAGATCGACGACCTGCGCGCCGACCATGAAGCGAGCCGCAAGATGGCCCACTCGACGGACTTTCAGGCCTGATAGCCCGCCGCGTCCTGGCTGGGCGCTCGACGATCATCTGGAGGCGCGCCTGGAGTACGGTGACACTTGCATAAATCCCTAATCATTCGTCTCGTCCGATGCGTCCATTGACGCTTGCACAGATGTCCAGTTCGCCGCCGCCCGGTTCTCCGTCTCACGGCTTGCTGACCCGTCGCGCCGCATTTTTCCTTGCGGGCTGCGGCGCTCGTCGCGACTGCATATTTCCGAAATTCAGAATTCGTGCTAATCTACCAACAGTCGATCGCCCAGGCGTCGCCGGGGTCGCCGACGACGCGAAAATTTGACAGACGGGGCGGCGCGCCTTGACGCGCAACCAAGCGCCTGGAATCGCAGGGAATGAGCCTTGATATGTCAAGCCGCCGCTTGACGCAGCTTGACAAAACTTGACGCAACTTGACGAAGCGCGACGCGGCGCTTGACGCTTCGAACGAAACGCACTCATGGGAGATCGCGAAATCGCCGCTCACCGCTCACGCCGCCACGGCTCGGCCGCCGTTGATGCGGCCGAGCAGCGCGGCGAGGTCGGCGCGCGGTCGCGCCGGGCTGAACAGGAAGCCCTGCGCCTGGGTGCAGCCTTGCGCGCGCAGGAAGTCGAGCTGCTCGGCGGTTTCGACCCCTTCGGCGGTCGTGGCGATGCCGAGGCTGCGCGCGAGGCTTGAAATCGCCGTGATGATCGCCGTGCAGTCGCGTCGCTCGGCGAGGTCTTTGACGAACGAGCGGTCGATCTTGATCTTGTCGAACGGAAAGCCGCGCAGGTGGCTGAGGCTCGAATAGCCGGTGCCGAAATCGTCGAGGGCGATGCGGACGCCGAAGCGACGCAGGGCGTGCAGCGTCGCGGCGGTCGAAGCGGTGTCGGCGAGCAGCGCGCTCTCGGTGATTTCGAGCTCGAGCCGTTGCGGCGCGAGGCCCGACTGGGCGAGGGCGGAGATCACCGTCTGGGTCAGGTTGGCGGTGCGGAACTGGATCGCCGACAGATTGACGGCGACGGCGATCTCGTCCGGCCAGGTCGCCGCCTCGGCGCAGGCGGTGCGCAGCACCCATTCGCCGATCGGCACGATCGTCCCGTTCGCCTCGGCGATCGGGATGAAGTCGTTGGGCGCGATCATGCCGCGGGTCGGATGGCGCCAGCGCAACAGCGCCTCGAAGCCGGTGACGCGACGACCGGAAATGTCGACCAGCGGCTGGTAATGGACCTCGAGCTGGCGTTCGGCCAGCGCGCCGCGCAGATCGGCTTCGAGCTCCCTTCGCTCCAGGGCGGCGCGCTGCAAGTCCTTCTGGAAGTAGCGATGGCGGCGTCGCCCCTCCGACTTCGCCTGATAGAGCGCGAGGTCGGCGTTCTTGATCAATTCGTCGGCGCTGGCGCCGTCGGCGGGGAACAGCGCGACGCCGACGCTGGCGCCGATCGTCACCTCAATTCCGTCGATCGCATAGGGCAGCGACAGGGTCTCGATCATTCGCGTCGCCGTCGCGTCGATCGCGTCCGGCGCGGCGGCGGCGTCGAGGACGACGGCGAATTCGTCGCCGCCGATCCGCGCCGCGAAGTCGCCTTCGCCGAGCGCGTCGCGCAGGCGCTGCGCCACCATGCGCAGCAGCCGGTCGCCGGTCGGATGGCCATAGGTGTCATTGACGCCCTTGAACAGGTCGAGGTCGACGCAGCAGATCGCCAGCCGCCGCCCGTCGGCGCGGCCGGTCTCGATCGCGCTTGCCAGGCGGGCGCTGAAGTCGGCGCGGTTGCTCAAGCCCGTCAGAGCGTCATGGCGCGCGAGAAAAGCCGCTTCCGCCGCGGCGCGGCGGCGCTCGGTGATGTCGGCGATCACCGTCAGCTCGGCCGCGTCGCCGGCGTAGGCGATGGCGCGGGCGAAGACGAGCGCGTCGATCGGCTCGCGGCCGGCGCGGCGATGACGCTCGTGTCGGCCGGCGCGCGCGTCGGCTTCGACGGGCGCTTTCTCCGCCTCGGCGTCGTCGATCCGCAGTTCGTCGGCGGACATGGCGAGGAAGCGGTCGCGCGAATAGCCGTAATGCTCGATCGCGGCGTCGTTGACCGCAAGCAAGCGCCGTGTGCGCGCGTCGACGATCCACATCGGCATCGGATTGGCTTCGAACAGCAGCCGATAGGATTCCTCGCGCTGCTTGAGTTCGGTGAGGTCGGTCAAGGTGGCGCAGAACAGGTCGTCCATGCGCGTCAGGTTGACGCCGACGCATCGCGCCGCCGCTTCGGCGGGAAACGTCAGCTCGAAGCGTTCGCGTTCGCCTCCGGCTGCGATCAGCCGGCGCAGGTTTTCCGCCAGCGGCCCGACCGCGAAGCCGAGGCCTTCTTCGCCCAGTCGGCGCCAGCGCAAGCCTTCCGCCGGCGCGCCGAGCAGCTTGGCGGCCGCCGCGTTGAGGTCGACAATCTGGAAGTCGACCGGCCGCCGCGCGTCGTCGTGGATGACCGCGAGCGCCATCACGCCGTCGTCGCTGGCGTGAAACACGGCGTCGATCAGGTTGTAGCGCGGGCCCCGCTCGGCCAGATGGATGGCGACGAGCCGCGAACCCCAACGGTTGGCGAGCGGCAAAGCGAGGATGTCGTAGCGCTGGGCCTGACCGTGGCGCGCGAAATAGGCTTCGCGCTGGCGCGGCTCGCCGTCCGCGGCGGCCCGGTCGGCCGCCTGTGCGAGCGCGAAGCCGCAATCGGGGGCAAGCTCGCTCAACCGCGTCTCGCGCCCGCCGCCGCCCAGGCATTCGACCACGGCGCGGCCGAGGCGGCGGATCTCCCACTCGGATCCGGCGCGGGCGAGCAGAACGATGCGGTCGTCGATCGCGCCAAGGCCGTCGAGCATCAGGTCTTCGAAGCGCGGCGGCGCGTCGTCGCCGACGCGCGCCATTGCCCAGCGCCAAGTGAGCTCCGCGCCCTGCTGGGCAGCCGAAGAGGACGAGATCGGAAGGGCGTTGAGAGAGGCCGGCATGGGCATCGCGAGTCCGCCGTTCGAGAAACCGCGACGGCAGAAAAGGCCAGGTCCGCTAAGAAATCGCTAAATTGCCAGCGAACGCATTGAACGCTGCGTAACCATCCCGGCTGATGCTTAAGCGGATGTTACGTCAAGCCTCACGGCTCGAGTTCGCTGTCCCAGTAAAGGTAGTCCATCCACGAGGTGTGGAGGTAATTGGGCGGGAACAGCCGGCCGTTCTGATGCAGGTCGTGCACCGTCGGCTGATAGGGATGGCGGGCCGGAAACATGCGCGCGACCGACGGCAGCAGATCGGCCTTCCTGAGATTGCAGGCCGAGCATGCGGCGACGACGTTCTCCCAGGTCGTTACGCCGCCCTTGGAGCGGGGGACGACGTGATCGAAGGTGAGGTCTTCGCGCTCGCCGCAATACTGGCAGGTGAAGCGGTCGCGCAGGAACACGTTGAACCGCGTGAAGGCGGGAAAACGCGACGGCTTGACGTAGCTCTTGAGCGAGACGACCGACGGCAGCCGCATTTCGAAAGACGGGCTGCGAACCAGCGTGTCGTATTCAGAGACGATGTTGACGCGGTCGAGAAAGACCGCCTTGATCGCGTCCTGCCAGCACCAGATCGATAGCGGGTAGTAGCTCAGGGGACGGAAGTCCGCGTTGAGCACCAGGGCCGGACATGTCTCCGGCGACACCGCTTGAACATGAACCGTCAAAAGACGCTCCGTTCTCCCTCACGTCCCGCCCGGTCGGCGCGAATCCGACCGCCGCTATAGTCTATAGCCTCGGTGACGCCCTTGTGAAGGGCGCGTCCTCGCCGCCGTTCAGCCCGCCTTGGCCTCGATCGCCGCCATGTCGTCGTCGGAGAGGCCGAAATGGTGGCCGATCTCGTGCACGAGGACATGGGTCACGACCGCGCCGAGCGTGTCCTCGCCCTCGCACCAGAAGTCGAGCAGCGGACGACGATAGAGCCAGATCATGTTGGGCAGCGCGCCGGTTTCCTCGACTGCGGGACGATGCGCCAGGCCGCGGCCGCGGAACAGGCCGAGCAGGTCGAACTCGCTCTGGGCCCCCATCTCGTCCAGCGTCTCGTCGTCGGGGAAATCGACCACCTGGATGACCAAGCCCTCGCACAGGCGGCGGAAAGTCGCGGGCAGCTTGGTGAACGCGGCGTGGGTGAGCGCGTCGATGTCGGCGGCGCTGGGGGCGTGCGCGGCGGCGAGCGCTGTGGTTCGGGCGTCGGTCATCGGGGCTCTCCGTCGGCGGACCGAAATGTCGGGCGCCTAGACAAGCCTTGCGCGGCGACTGCTGTCAAAGGCGCGGCGGGGACGCGAGATCCAGACCGTAAGTCTGAGGCGAGGCGGAAAGCGGGAGAGCGACATGGCCGAACGGCGCTTCATTCTCGACAGCGGCGGCGTCAGGCTCGATGCGGCGACGACGCGGCGTCAGTTCTCGCTGTCGCTTGCGGTCGGCTTCGCGGTGCTGGCGGCTGCGGCGCTCGTCGCGTTGCACCCTGCCCGCTCCGCGCCGATCGGGATCGAAGGCCATCATGGCCGCGCCGCCAAGGCCGATTTCGTCCTCGCCGATTCGTCGCTGCGGCGGAACTAGCCCTCGAACAGGCGCGCGCGCTTCTCGTCGAGCTGGTCGACGAAGTCGCGCGCGCGGGCGACGGCGGCGGCGCGCACCTTGACCGCCGCGCGCGGAAACTCCGACAAGACGCGACGAAACACCGCGCCGGGAATGCGCAGCAATTCGCTGTCTTCGGTCGCTTTCGCCGCGGCGCGACGCTGGACGTCGGCCATCAGCGCCGTCTCGCCGACGAGCGCGCCGGGCTCGACCCGCCGTTCGGCGGCGTCGACGGCGAGCGACAGCTCGCCCGACAGCACGAAATAGGCCGCATCGGCCGGCTCGCCGACGTTGAACAGCGATTCGCCGGCCTTCAGCATCCGCCGATCGCAGGAGAAGGCGATCAGCTGCACCGCCTCGCGCGGCAATAGGTCGAAGGGACGGGTGCCCGCCATGCGGCGGACGTTGGATTCGAGGCTCATGGGCGAGGCGCTCCGCGCGAACCGTTCACGACAATAGCTTGTAGCCGCCGCCGTCGGTGACGAGCAGCCGCGCCTCGGTCGGGTCGTCCTCGATCTTTTGCCGCAGGCGATAGATGTGCGTCTCGAGCGTATGCGTGGTGACGTTGGCGTTGTAGCCCCAGACGTCGCGCAGCAGCGTCTCGCGCGGCACCGCCTGGCGCTGGGCGCGATGGAGGAAACGCAGGATCGCCGCCTCCTTCTCGGTCAGCCGCAGCTTGACGCCCTTGGCGTCGACCAGGTGCTTGGTCGCCGGCCGAAAGATGAAGCGGCCGATCTGGAACTCGGCGTCCTCGCTTGCGTCGTGTTGGCGCAGCTGCAAACGGATGCGCGCGAGCAGCACGGCGAAGCGGAACGGCTTGGCGACATAATCGTTGGCCCCCGATTCGAGGCCCATCACCGTGTCGGCGTCGGAATCGTGGGCGGTCAGCATGATGATGGGCCGCTTGAAGCCGTCGGCGCGCAAGTGCCTGACCGCCTCGCGGCCGTCCATGTCGGGCAGGCCGACGTCCATGATGACGATGTCGGGCTGCGCGCTCGCGGTCGCCAGACGCGCCGCGGCGGCGTCGGAGGCTTCGGCGACCTCGAATTCGGGATGCAGCGACAGCTGTTCGCCCAGCGCCTGCCGCAAGTCGGAATCGTCGTCGACAATGAGGATTCGGCGGGTTTGCGGCATGGATATCCTGTTTGTGAATGCGGAATGCGAACGCCTATATAGTGCTTTTATTCCGGCGAATCGACCGACTCCCGGCGTGGCGCTGTGAGCGGAAACCGAGCCTGGGCGCCGCCGCGCCGATTCGGCGCCGGGCGTCCCGCTCGCGAATTTGTGTGTTCGCGTTCATGTTCCAGTCAATCTTGTCGGCGTCAATTGCGCGGGCCGGGGGGCGCTGACGACGGAGCGGACGATGGTCGCCGCGGAAAGCGCATGGACCCTCGCATTCAACCGATTCGGCCTCGGCGCGCGGCCAGGGGCGGTCCGCTCCGGCGACCCGCGTCAGGCGCTGCTCGCGGAGCTCTCGGCTGAGGAAGGGGCGCGGATCGACCGCCCCGACCTCCTTTCGACGCCGAAGATCCTGCAAGCCGTCTACGACGACGATTGGCGCCGCAAGCAGGAGCGCGACCGCCAGGATGCGGCGCGCCTCGCTATGCGCGCCATGCCGGCCCCCAGCGTCGCCGCGTTGCTCCCGCCATCGCCCTTGGACGCGCCGCCGCCGCCCTCGATGATGAACGAGCCGCGGCCCGAGCAGCAGATCTTTCGCGCCGAAGCGCAAGCGCGGCTCGAGCAGGCCTGTTCGGCGCCGATCGGCCTCGTCGAGCGCCTGACCGCGTTCTGGTCGAATCACTTCTGCGTCTCGGTCGCCAAGAGCGGAATCTGCCGCGCCGCCGCCGGCGCGTTCGAGCGCGAGGCGATCCGCCCGCACGTGCTCGGCCGCTTCGCCGACATGCTGCGCGCGGTCGAACAGCACCCGGCGATGCTGAACTTCCTCGACAACGCGCAGTCGATCGGCCCCAACTCGATCGTCGGTCACAACAACCATGCCGGGCTCAACGAGAACCTCGCGCGCGAAATCCTCGAATTGCACACGATGGGCGTCGGCTCAGGCTATGCGCAGACCGACGTGACCCAGCTCGCGTATATCCTCACCGGCTGGACGATCGTCGGGCGCGACGGCAAGCTCGGCGAGCCGGGCGCGTTCGCCTTCAACCTCAACGCCCACGAGCCGCTGGCGGCGACATTGCGCGGACGCCTCTACGTCGAGGACGGCGTCGCGCAGGGCGAGGCGGCGCTCGCCGATCTCGCCCGCGAGCCGGCGACCGCCGGGCACGTGGCGACAAAACTTGCTCGCCACTTCGTCGCCGACGCGCCCGATCCGGCCCTGGCCGCGCGCCTGGCCAAGACGTTTCGCGACAGCGACGGCGACCTCGCCGCGCTCGCCCGCGCGCTCGTCGCCGACGACGCGGCCTGGCGCATGCCGGCGGCCAAGGTGCGCAATCCCTGGGAGCTGACGGTCGCCGCCTACCGCGCCTTCGGCCGCAGCCCGAGCGACGCCGGGCCGGCGCTGGCATCGCTCGATCTGCTCGGCATGCCGCTGTGGCAGCCCGGCGGCCCCAACGGATTTTCCGACGACAGCGTCGCCGCCTGGGCCTCGCCCGAGGGCATGAAGACGCGGGTCGAACTCGCCGCGCGCTTCGCCGGCCAGATCAAGGATGCGCCGAGGCCGGCCGCGCTGCTCGAGGACGTGCTCGGCCCGACCGTTTCGAGCGCGACGCGCGAGGCGGTGGCGCGCGCCGAGACGCGCGAGCAGGCCTATGCGCTGCTGATTCTGTCGCCCGAATTCCAACGGAGGTAAGCGATGACCGCCGCAGACTTTTGGCCGCATCCGAGCCGTCGCCAGATCTTGACCGCCGCCGGCGCGACCTTCGCCGCCGCGACAATCCCGCGTTGGGCGAGCGCGGCGGGCGCGCGCGATCCGCGCCTCGTCGTTGTCGTGCTGCGCGGCGCCCTCGACGGGCTCTCCGCCGTCGCGCCGATTGGCGATCCGGGCTATTCCGGCCTGCACGGCGCGTTGGCGCTGCGCTGGGACGGGCCGCATCCGGCGTTGCGGCTCGGCGATTTCTTCGGTCTCAACCCGGCGATGGTCAATTTCGCTCGGCTGTACGACGCCAGGCAGGCGCTCGTGGTCCATGCGACGGCGACAAATTATCGTGAACGGTCGCATTTCGACGGCCAGGATGTGCTCGAAAGCGGCATGCCGGGGCCAGGCCGGGTCGACAGCGGCTGGCTCAACCGCGCCGTGGCGGCGCTGCCGGCCGGCGAACGGGTCGGCGGCGCGCGCGCGCTGGCGGTCGGCGCGACCGCGCCGCTGGTCATCCGCGGCCCGGCGCCGATTCTCGGCTGGGCGCCTTCAGGCCTCGCCGCGCCGACCGACGATCTGCTGGCTCGGCTGATGGACCTCTACGACCATACGGATCCGGCGCTCGCCAAGGCGCTGCAGGCCGGGCTCGACGCCGACCGGCTCGCCAATCGGCAGGGCATGGACGCGCTCAAGCCCGGCGGCGACTTGGCGCTGTTGATGCGCAAGGCGGCCGAGGGCGCGGCGCGGCTGATGGCGGTCGACGACGGCCCGCGCGTCGGCGCGCTGGCGTTCGACGGTTGGGACGCCCACGCCAACGAGGGCGGCGCGACCGGCCGCCTGGCGCAATTGCTCGGCGGACTCGACGGCGCCTTCGCCGCGTTCGAGAGCGAACTCGGCCCGCGCTGGAACGACACGATCATCGTCGCGATCACCGAGTTCGGCCGCACCGCCCGCATCAACGGCACCGTCGGCACCGACCACGGCACGGCGACGGTCGCCTTCCTCGCCGGCGGCGCGCTCGCCGGCGGGCGCGTCGTCGCCGACTGGCCGGGGCTCGAGGTCGCCGATCTCTACGAGAGCCGCGACCTCAGGCCGACGACCGATCTGCGCGCCGTGCTGAAAGGCGTGCTCGCCGAACATCTCGGCCTGTCGGCCGACGCGCTGGCGCGCGCCGTGTTCCCCGACACGCTCGGCGTCGCGCCGATGAAGGGTCTGATCGCCGCGTGAGCGGGGCGGGGCGTCCGTCGCTTTGAACGCCCGCGGCGGGTTGAACTTACCGGCGTCGTTGCCGTCGCGGCTGGCGCTTGCCGGAATTGCCCTTAGGCGCTACCTTAGTCAGGGTTAGTCAAGGTGGCGCCATGCCCATCGTCAACATGCTTGAAGCCAAGACGCATCTTTCCCGGCTCGTCGAAGAAGTGGAAAGCGGCGCGACGAGCGAAATCGTCATCGCGCGAAACGGTAAGCCGGCGGCGCGACTCGTGCCGATCGGCGCCCCAGCGCCTGTCGGCAAACGGTTGGGGTTGCTCGAGGGACGATATCCGTCCTCGTCGCAGGCGGAGTTCGACGCCGCCAATGATGCGATCGCGCGCCTCTTCCGAGCGCGCAAGTGAGGATTCTTCTGGATACCCAAGCCGCAATCTGGGCGCTGACCGACACGAAGCGATTGAGCGCTCAGGCTATCGCGCTGATCGGCGACGAAACGAACGACGTGTTCGTCTCCGCCGTGAGCATTTGGGAGATTGCGATCAAATTCGCTCTGCGAAAGCGGACGGGCGCTCCGCCGTTTTCCGGCGCCGTCGCGCTCGAAGCCTTTCTTGCGGCGGGTTACCGCATGCTGAACGTCACGCCGCAGCACGCCGCCGCGGTGGAGGCGTTGCCGCATCTGCACGCCGATCCGTTCGACAGAATGCTGATCGCGCAAGCGCTGAACGAACCGCTGCGCCTGCTGACGGCCGACGCTGCGTTGGCGCGCTACACCGATACGGTAATAGAGTTCTGACGGATCCCGAGGTCTGCGAAGCGAACCTCGCACGCCGCGGAATCGCAAAACTCGAGACGCCGGCCCGCCAGGACAGCGGCTCTGTCTCCAGTCCTCGCCCTTACTTGCCCTGGCGGACGATATAGGCGGCGAGATCGTCGGCTTCGTCGCGCGAAATCTGCATGTCCGGCATCTTCGGGTGCGGGTTCATCAGGAAGCGCGCGATCGCATTGGCGTCGAAGCCGGGGATCTTGGCGATCGTCGCGAACGGCGGCGCGTTATCCTGCCCATGGCTCTGGTCGGACGCGACGACGTGGCAGGCGGCGCACCAGCGCTTGGCCAGCGTCTCGCCATGATCGACGTCGGCGGCGTAGGCGTTCGCGGACAAGCTCAGCGCGGCGAGCGCGGCCATTGCGGCGGCGGCGCGGCGTAGCGAAGGAAGAGCGTGCGAGAGCGTGGCGTAGGCTGGCGTCATCGTCGGCTCCTCCGGTCGCGGCTCGCCGGCCGCGTCGTCGAAGGATGATGCCAATGGCGGGCGCTGTCCAGAACGGCGGAGCGGACTCCGGCGGAGGCTTCCGCGCCTCGAACGAAAAGGGGCGGCCCCGTGGGCCGCCCCTTCGCGTCGCCGAGCGCGGCGGCTCAGAGCGAATAGTACATGTCGAACTCGACCGGATGCGGGGTCATCTCGAAGCGGTGCACCTCGGTCATCTTCAGCTCGATGTAGCTGTCGATGAGGTCGTCGCTGAACACGTCGCCCGCCTTGAGGAAGGCGCGGTCCTTGTCGAGGTTCGAGAGCGCCTCGCGCAGCGAGCCGCACACCGTCGGGATCTTCTTGAGCTCCTTCGGCGGCAGATCGTAGAGGTCCTTGTCCATCGCCTGGCCGGGGTCGATCTTGTTCTGGATGCCGTCGAGGCCGGCCATCAGCATCGCCGCGAAGGCGAAGTAAGGGTTGGCCATCGGATCGGGGAAACGCACTTCGACGCGCTTCGCCTTCGGGTTGGAGGTCCACGGAATACGACAGGAGGCCGAACGGTTGCGCACCGAATAAGCGAGCAGCACCGGCGCCTCGAAGCCCGGGACCAGGCGCTTGTAGCTGTTGGTCGAGGGATTGGTGAAGCCGTTGAGCGCCTTGGCGTGTTTGATGATGCCGCCGATGTAGTAGAGGCATTCCTGGCTGAGGTCGGCGTATTTGTTGCCGGCCATCATCGGCTTGCCGCCCTTCCAGATCGACTGGTGAACGTGCATGCCCGAGCCGTTGTCGCCATAGACCGGCTTCGGCATGAAGGTCGCCGTCTTGCCGTAGCTCTGGGCGACCATGTGGATGCAGTACTTGTAGATCTGCAGGTTGTCGGCCATTTGGGTCAGCGGGCCGAATTTGAGGCCGAGCTCGTGCTGGGCCGAAGCGACTTCGTGGTGGTGCTTTTCGACCACCGCGCCCATCTGCGCCATCGCCGCCAGCATTTCGCCGCGCATGTCCTGCGCCGAATCCTGCGGCGGGACGGGGAAGTAGCCGCCCTTGGTGCGCATGCGGTGGCCGAGGTTGCCCCCTTCGTAGGCCGTGTCGGAGTTGCTCGGCAGCTCGATCGAGTCGACGATGGCGCTGGTGTTGTAAGGGTCGGCCTTGAAGCGGACGTCGTCGAAAACGAAGAATTCGGCTTCCGGGCCGAAGAAGGCGGTGTCGCCGATGCCGGTCGACTTCAGGTAGGCTTCGGCCTTCTTGGCGACGCCGCGCGGGTCGCGGTTGTAGGGCTGGCCGCTGGCGGGATCGAGAATGTCGCAGTTGATGACCATCGTCGAGGCGGCGAAGAACGGGTCCATGCAGGCCGAGGCCAGATCGGGCATCAAGGTCATGTCGGACTCGTTGATCGCCCGCCAGCCGGCGATCGACGAGCCGTCGAACATCAGGCCGTCGGACAGCGACTCTTCGTCAATGATCGTCTGATCGAAGGTGACGTGCTGCCACTTGCCGCGCGGGTCGGTGAACCGCAGGTCGACATATTTTACATCATTGTCCTTGATCGCCTTCAGGACATCCTTGGCGGTCTTCATGGTGTGCCTTTCTTGCTCGTGTTCGGTCGTGCCCCTGCCCGCCGCCTGACGGCGGGAAGTCCTCGAAAGAAAGCGCCTCGCGCGTCAAAAAGACGCCGTCAGACCGCGTCCGCGCCGGTTTCGCCGGTGCGAATGCGGATGGCTTCGTCGATTTGCGATACAAATATCTTGCCATCGCCGATGCGGCCGGTCTGGGCCGCCCGCCGGATCGCCTCGACCGTGGCGGCGAGATTTTCGTCGGCGACCACGACCTCGATCTTCACTTTGGGCAGGAAGTCGACGACGTATTCCGCGCCGCGATAGAGTTCGGTGTGGCCTTTCTGGCGGCCGAAGCCCTTGGCTTCCAACACCGTGATCCCCTGCACCCCCGCCTCCTGCAACGCTTCTTTGACTTCGTCGAGCTTGAAAGGCTTGATGATCGCTTCGACTTTCTTCATGGGCCGGAGGTCTCCCTCGATCGCGCGCGTCGGGCTCGCCCGAATCCTGCGTCCGCGAAAATTCGCCAAGATTTGAGCGTGGTGAAGGGTCGTCCATAGCATCGCGGCCCGGCCGGCGCCACCGGGCGGGCGTTGGATCGCGGCGGAAGGGTTACTGCGCGCGGCGGCTGCCTTAAGCGGCGGCGAGGCGCCTAACAAGTAGGCGCCATGCTCAGATGGTCGGCCCCCATTCGCCGGAAGCGAAAATCCGCCACGAGTTCAAGCCGGCTTTGGCGACTACGGTGCGGCCGGTTTTGGCGATGCGCACCAGGTGGGCGAAGACCTGCGGGTGGCGCCAGGCGTTAGGGCGGCTTGGCGAGCAGACGGCGCGATATTCGTCGGTGTCGTCGGCCTCCATCAGGATCGTGCCGACCCGGTCGGGGCGCAGCGTCGCCGGCAGCGTGCGTTCGGTCAGCCATTCGCACTCGAAGTCGCGGCAAAGCTGCGGCCTGCTCGTGTAGATCTTGCAGCCGCCGGAGGCGATGCAGTGCTCGCACGGCGGGCCGGCGGGCTTGTTGAACTCGGGAATTTCCAGCGCCGTGCAGCACATCGTGCACGAACCGCAGCTCTTTCCGGGAGCAGGGGCCAAGTCGTCGAGCCTCATAGAGCGCCGGCGACCATTCGCCGCGACGCCGATATCCTTCACTCTATGATTCTGCGCTTGCGATCAATGGCGCGGCCGGCGCCGGTCCGGCCGGCCGGCGGCGGGCGACGAAATAGAGCGTCGCGGCGATGGTCGGCGCGGCGATGGGCAGATCGAGCCCGCCGGCGAGAATCCGCGACGCGAGCGGCAGCAGATAGGCGAGGACGAGGACGCTCTTCTCGTACGGCGCGAAGCCGCGCTCGAGCCCCTCGCGCGCCAGATAGACGAGCGGGAAGGCGAGCAGCGTCAGGTCGTAGTCGAGCAGGAAGGGGCTCGCCAGCAGCGTCGCGGCGACGAGCGCCGGCCCCTCGCTCGAGCCGCGGAAGTCGCGCCGTTGCAGCCAGATGAGCGCCGCCGCGGCGGCGAGCGCGGTCGCGCCCTGCGCGCAATAGGCGAGCGCCAGCGGCCCATGCAGCAGCCGCACCGCGGCGAAGACGCTCTGCATCTTCTCGTCGCCGACGAGATGCCGCTCGAGCGCCGCGCGCGCCAGCGGCGAAGCGTCGAGGAAGCCGCGCCAGACCGCCTCGCCCCAGATCAGGTAACTCGCCGCGCACAGCGCCGCGGCGGAGACGGCGGCGGCGGCGAAGGTCGTCCAGCGTCGCGACGCGATCAGCGCGATCGGGATCATCAGCGCCAGTTGCGGCTTATAGACGAGGGCGCCGAACATGAGACCGGCGACGATCGGCCGTCGCTCGAGCCACAATGCGCCGGCGCCGATCAGCGCCGCGCTGAGGAAGCCGTTCTGTCCGTGGCCGGCGTTGACCAGGAAGGCGGGGAAAGCGAGCAGGACCGCGGCGTCCAAGCGCGGCCCGGCCCAGGCGCGCAACGCGCGCCAATAGGCGTAGCCGGTCGCCGCCAGCCAGACGATCAGCGAAGCGAAATAGGGGGCGAGCGCGAGCGGCAGGCAGACGATGAGATAGGGCGGCGGATAGAAGAAGGCGGAATAGCCGACCGCCGGACCGAACAAGGCCTTCTGCGCCGCCCAGTGCGCGGCGACGTCGTAGGCGTCGGCCGCGCGGCCCTGCAGCGTGAGTTCGGAGGCGGCGAAGAAACTGAGAAAATCCGTGCCGAGCGGCTTGCCGGCGAGATCGATCCCGCTGCGCGCGGCGACGATCCAGATCAGCGCCAAGCCGACGCTGGCGGCGAGCAGCAGCCGCGGATAGACGCGCGCGCGCGTTCCGTTCAGCCATTCGGCGTCGCGCAACGTCGCCAAGATCGGTTGAATCCCAGCCTTCATCGCCGCGAAGCTAGGCGGCAGGCGTTAATGCGCGGATAAGCCGCACCCGGCAGGCGTGGATGCGCCTATGGTCGGCCGGATCGCTGGAGATTCGGCGCCTGCTCTTGACAGTTCGCGCCGGCGCGTGTCTTTCCGCCCGCGGTTTTGGAGGAGCGCATGACGACGGCCTTGGTGTTTCCGGGGCAGGGCTCGCAGACGGTCGGCATGGGCAAGGCGCTCGCCGAGGCGTTTCCCGCCGCGCGCGAGGTGTTCGCGCAGGTCGACGCAGCGCTCGGCGAACCGTTGTCGAAGCTGATCTTCGAAGGGCCCGATGCGGCGCTGACGCTCACCGCCAACGCGCAGCCGGCGCTGATGGCGACCAGCCTCGCCGCGTTGCGCGCGCTCGAAAGCGAAGCCGGGCTGGAGGTTGCGCGCGACGCCGCCTTCGTCGCCGGCCATTCGCTCGGCGAATATTCGGCCTTGTGCGCGGCGGGCGCCTTGACGCTCGAGGATGCGGCGCGATTGCTGCGCATCCGCGGCGCGGCGATGCAGCAGGCGGTTCCGGTCGGCGAAGGCGCGATGGCGGCGATCCTCGGCCTCGACTTCGATGCGGTGACGGCGATCGCCGCGGAAGCGGCGAAGGACGGCGGCGTCTGCCAGGCCGCCAACGATAACGGCGGCGGACAGGTGGTGATCTCGGGCGCGAAGGCCGCGGTCGAGCGGGCGATGGAGATCGCCAAAGCCAAAGGCGCCAAGCGCGCGCTGCCGCTGCCGGTGTCGGCGCCGTTCCATTGCGCGTTGATGCAGCCGGCGGCGTTCGCAATGGCGGCGGCGCTGGCGACGTCGACGATTCTCAAGCCGAAGGTTCCGCTGGTCGCCAATTTCGTCGCCGGCCCGCTCAGCGATCCCGAGGCGATTCGCGCCAGCCTGGTCTCCCAGGTCACCGGCGCGGTGCGCTGGCGCGAGAGCGTCCAGTTCATGGCGGATCGAGGCGTCGATCGCTTCGTCGAGATCGGCGCCGGCAAGGTTCTGGCCGGCCTGGTCAAGCGCATCGCGACGCGCGCGAGCGCGGTCAGCGTCGGGACGCCGGCCGACGTCGAAGCCTATAAGGCGGCGCGCGCCGTCTGAAGGCGCGCCAAACAAGGAAAGGCCAAGGCGGTGTTCGACCTCACGGGAAAGACGGCGCTCGTCACCGGCGCCTCGGGTGGACTTGGCGGCGCGATTGCGCGCGCGCTGTACGGGCAGGGCGCGAGGGTGACGCTTTCGGGCACGCGTCGCGAGGCGCTGGAGGCGCTCGCCGGCGAACTCGGTTCGCGCGCCCATGTCCTGCCTTGCGATCTCGCCGACGCGGCGGCGGTCGAGGCGCTGGTTCCCACCGCGGAGGCGGCGATGGGCTCGCTCGACATTCTCGTCAACAACGCCGGCGTCACGCGCGACAACCTGTTCATGCGGATGAAGGACGCGGATTGGGACACCGTGATCGCGGTCGACCTGACCGCCGCGTTCCGCCTGTCGCGCGCCTGTCTGAAAGGCATGATGCGCCGTCGCTTCGGCCGCATCATTGGCGTCACTTCGATTGTCGGCGTCACCGGCAATCCCGGTCAGGGCAATTACGCCGCCGCCAAAGCGGGCATGATCGGCATGTCGAAGGCGCTCGCCGCGGAGGTCGCGAGCCGCGGCATTACCGCCAATTGCATCGCGCCGGGCTTCATCGCCAGCCCGATGACGGACGCGATCAACGACAAGCAGCGTGAGGCCATCCTCGCCTCTGTGCCGATGGGCCGGCTCGGCGCCGGCGCCGACGTCGGCGCCGCGGCTGTCTATCTGGCGAGCGACGAAGCCGCCTACGTCACTGGCCAGACCCTTCACGTCAACGGCGGTATGGCAATGATTTGAAGGCTTTGGCGCGACCGATCGACGGCGCGGACTCAGGCTTTCGGGCTCTCGCCATGCTCGGTGAGATATGCTATCGAGCCGGTTCGTTGACGACGTGGGGTTGACGCCGGAGGGGTCGTCCGGACGAAATCGGTTTCGAGGCGCGGCCCGCCGCAGAGCGGTCGCCGGGCGCTGGAGACGGTTCGCAAGCTCGATCGATTGATGGTCGGAACAGGGGTCAACTGCCGGGCGTCTGTCGCGCCTGACCGAACGAAGGAACAAATGAAATGAGCGACGTGGCGGAGCGGGTAAAAAAGATTGTCGTCGAGCACCTCGGCGTTGACGCCGACAAGGTCGTCGACAACGCCAATTTCATCGACGACCTCGGCGCCGATTCGCTCGATACGGTTGAGCTTGTCATGGCCTTCGAAGAAGAGTTCGGCGTCGAAATTCCCGACGATCAGGCCGAGACGATCGTCACCGTCGGCGACGCGGTCAAGTTTCTCGAGAAGGCGTCCGCCGGCAAGTGACGGCGTCGGCCGTCGCTTGTCGCGCTGCATGTCAAGGGCCGGCGCAAGTCCGGCCCTTGTCGCGTTCGAAGTCGGCGAACGCGACGCGGGAGGGAGCTGAGGAACGGCTATGAATCGAGTCGTCGTCACCGGCCTCGGCATGGTTACGCCGCTGGCCGCCGGGGTCGAGCCGACCTGGCGCCGGCTGCTGGCGGGCGAGTCCGGCGCGGCGCGGGTCGAGAGCTTCGACGTTTCCGACATCGCCTGCCAGATCGCCGCCCAGGTGCCGCGCGGCGCCGCGCCCGACGCGTTCAATCCCGACGAGTGGATGGAGCCGAAGGAGCAGCGCAAGGTCGACGACTTCATCGTCTTTGCGCTCGCCGCCGCCGGCCAGGCGCTCAGGGACGCCGACTGGGTGCCCAAGAGCTACGAGGATCAGATCGACACCGGCGTGCTGATCGGCTCCGGCATCGGCGGCCTCGGCGGCATCTACGAGGCGTCGGTGACGCTGCACGAGAAGGGGCCGCGGCGCATTTCGCCGTTCTTTATCCCCGGCCGGCTGATCAATCTCGCCGGCGGCCAGGTGTCGATCGCCCACGGCCTCAAGGGGCCCAATCACGCTGTCGTCACCGCCTGCTCGACCGGCGCGCACGCGATCGGCGACGCCGGGCGGCTGATCGCGCTCGGCGACGCCAAGGTGATGGTCGCCGGCGGCGCCGAATCGGCGGTCAACCGTCTGGCGATGGCGGGCTTCGCCGCCTGCCGGGCGCTGTCGACCGGCTTCAACGATCGGCCGACGCAGGCCTCGCGCCCCTACGACCGCGACCGCGACGGCTTCGTCATGGGCGAGGGGGCCGGCTGCGTCGTGCTCGAGGAATACGAACACGCCAAGGCGCGCGGCGCCCGCATCTACGCCGAGTTGATCGGCTACGGCATGTCGGGCGACGCCTACCACATCACCTCGCCCGCGCCCGACGGCGACGGCGCCTATCGCTCGATGAGAGCGGCGCTGAAGCGCGCCGGCGTCACGCCGTCCGAGATCGACTACATCAACGCCCACGGCACCTCGACGCCGGTCGGCGACGAGATCGAATTGAAGGCGGTCGAGCGGCTGCTCGGCAACGCCTCGGCGACGGCGACGATGTCGTCGACCAAATCGTCGATCGGCCATTTGCTCGGCGCGGCCGGCGCGGTCGAGTCGATCTTCTGCATTCTGGCGATCCGCGACCAGATCGCGCCGCCGACCCTCAACCTCGACAATCCGTCGGTCGAGACGGCGATCGACCTCGCGCCGCATGTCGCGCGCAAGCGGAAAATCGACATCGCGCTGTCGAATTCGTTCGGCTTCGGCGGCACCAACGCGTCCGTGATCTTCAAGCGGGCGTCGGCCGCGGCCTAAGCGTCGCGACACTTCATTTTGCCGCGAAAGCGGTTAGACTGGCGCTGGCGAACGAGGCGGCACGGGCCCGGATGGACGAGGCGGCGAATCAGGGCGACAAGGCCAGACCGGGCGCCGCCGCGCAACCCGCGCAGCGCGTGAGCCTGTTCGGCGGCCGCCGCAAGTCCGGCAATGGAAACGGAAACGGCAATGGCGGCGGCAAGTCGGCGCCGCCCAAGCCGCCGCGTCGGCCGCGCGGCTTCGGCCTTTCCGGTCTTTCCGGTCTGCTCACCTTCTTGCTCGTGATCGGCCTGCTCGGCGTCGCCGTGCTGGTCTGGTCGGTGGTCGAATCGCGCAAGCCCGGCCCGCTCGCCGAAGACAAGATTGTCGTCGTCGAGCGCGAGGACGACGCCGGCACGATCGGCGAGCAGCTCGAACGCGCCGGGGTCGTCGACAGCGCGTTGTGGTTCTCGGCGATGACGACGCTCGACGGCAGCCGCGGCTCGCTGAAACGCGGCGAATACGCCTTCAAGGCCGGCGTCAGTCTGCGTCAGGTCGAGGCCGAGCTGATTGCGCACAAGGTCGTGCAGCACAAGCTCACCATTCCCGAAGGCCTGACCAGCGATCAGGTGGTCGAGCGTCTTCGCGACGACGACGTGCTGATCGGCGACGTCAAGGAGCCCCCGCGCGAGGGCTCGCTGCTGCCGGACACCTATCTGTTCGAGCGCGGCGACACGCGCCAGGCCGAGCTGACGCGTATGGCCAAGGCCCAGGCCAAGGCGGTCGACGAGATCTGGGCGAAGCGCGCGCCCGATCTGCCGATCAAGTCTCCAGGCGAACTGGTCACGCTCGCCTCGATCGTCGAGAAGGAGACCGGCAAGGCCGACGAACGCCCGCGCGTCGCCGGCGTGTTCATCAATCGTCTGCAGAAACACATGAAACTGCAGTCGGATCCGACGATCGTCTACGGGCTCGTGTTCGGCAAGGGAACGCTCGGCCATCCGATCACCAAGGCCGAACTCGATCAGCCGACGCCTTACAACACATACAATATCGATGGCTTGCCGCCGGGGCCGATCTGCAATCCGGGCAAAGCGGCGCTCGAGGCCGCGGCGAACCCGATGCGGACGAAGGAGCTCTATTTCGTCGCCGACGGAACCGGAGGCCACGCGTTCGCGGAGACGTTGGACCAGCACCTCAAGAACGTCGCGCATTGGCGGCAAATCGAGCAGGACGCCAAAGACCGGCTCGCGCCCGACGCGGCGCCGACGCCGGCTCCGACGCCGACGCCGGCCAAGCACAGCGCGCTCGACGATGTCGATCCGGCGATCTTCGGCGCCGTCGCGCTCGGCGACGCGCCAGTCGACAGCGGGACGCTGGCGACGCGGCTCGGCAAGCTCGCCGAGGACCGCAAGGCCACAGGCGCGCTGCTTGGTCCCGACGGCGCGCTGTCGACGACCCGCGCCGCCGGCGCCAGCCTCGACTCGCTCGGCGCGATCATCACCGGCGTCAACGACGAGCCGCCCGCGCAGGCCTTCCCCGACGAGCAGGGGCCCGACGCCCCTGCGCAGCCGGTCGCCTCGGTCCCGCTTTCGGCGGCGGCGCTCGCCGACCAGAAGGCGCGCATCGCCCGTTATGTCGACGCCGGCGCCGCCGATCCGCGCGTCGCCGGGCTCGATGCGCCCGCCGGCGCGCCGGCGCGGCCGCGCGCCTTCGACGCTTCCGAAGGCACGCCGTTCGATCCGCTGCGCAACAAGACCTACGACCTCAATTACGCCCACGCCGTGCCGGCCTTCGACTCCTATTGAGGCGATACGACTTAGGTCGGCTTCTTCGCCGCATCGGCGATCGCCAAGGCGATCGCGCAGGCGTTGGAGACGTTGAGGCTCTTGATCGCGCCGGGCAGATCGAGCCGCGCCAGCGCGTCGCAATGTTCGCGCGTCAGCCGCCGCAAGCCGCGGTCTTCGGCGCCGAGAACCAGCGCCAGCGGCCGCTCGAGCCGCGTCGCCTGCAGCGTCGCCGGCGCTTCCGAATCGAGACCGACGCGCCAATAGCCGAGATCGCCGAGTTCGCCCATCGCGCGGGCGAGATTGGTCACCGAGCAGATCGGCACGTGCTCGAGGCCGCCGGAGGCCGACTTGGCGAGGGCCCCGGTGAATTCGGGCGTGTGGCGCTCGGTCGTCACCAGCGCGTCGACGGCGAAGGCGGCCGAGGTGCGCAGGATCGCGCCGACATTGTGCGGATCGGTCACCTGGTCGAGCACGACGACGAGGCCCGCGGCGGGCAGTTCGGAGACGTCGATCGGCTTGAGCGGCAGCGCTTCGAGCAACACGCCCTGGTGAACCGCGTCGCGCGGCAGGCGTTGGGCGATCTCCTCGCTCGATGCGACGCGCGTTTCGACGCCGCGGGCGGCGATCTCCGCTCCGAGGCGCTCGGCGGCGGCCGGCGTGACGTAGAGCCGCACCAGCTCCCGCCGCGGCGCCTTGAGCGCCGCCGATACGCTGTGGAACCCGTATATGCGCACCACGTCGCCCGGGCCGCCGCCATGCCGGCGCGGGGCCGGCTCGCCCTTGGCCCGTTCCGTCGGCGGTTCGCGCCGCGGCGGCGCGGGCGCCGGTCCGCCCTTGGCGGGCCGCCGGGGGCCGGCGGAAGGCGGGTCGCGAAGGTCGGGTCCGCCGCCGTGACGATGGATCTTGCGCGTCACCAAATTGTCTCCGCTGAAGCCAGATCCCGCCATAGCGCAACCGGCGCGAGTGCGCAAAGCAGCCGGCGCGCTTGAATCTCAAGGCCTTGGGCCCGTCGCGGCGCGCCGCCGCAGGGTAAACGCGCCCGCCGGGTCCGCGCGCGTCGCGCCGACCGGGCGAGCGGTTGACGTCCACGGCCCAGGGTTCTATATGACCGCCATCCCGAATGCGTTCAGGGTCCCGGCGCCGTAGAGAGCGCGTGGGACCTTTTGTGCGTTGGGGCGCTCGACATGGGCCGGCCTCCACCGGACGTCGAGGCGATGCAACCGCGACGCGTCGGCTCTTGACGAGCCTCGCGCCGCCGACATGGAGTTAAGAGCTTGGCTCGTATAGCTGGCGTCAATATTCCCACCAACAAGCGCGTGATCATTGCGCTGCAGTACATCCACGGCATCGGTCCGAAGAAGGCCGAGGAGATTTGCGAAAAGGTGCACATCCCGTCGGAGCGTCGCGTCGCGCAGCTCACCGACGCGGAAGTGCTGCAGATCCGCGAGACGATCGACCGCGACTACATCGTCGAGGGCGATCTGCGCCGCGAGGTCGCGATCAACATCAAGCGCCTGATGGACTTGGGCACCTACCGCGGTCTGCGCCACCGCAAGCAGCTTCCGGTGCGCGGCCAGCGCACCCACACCAACGCCCGCACCCGCAAGGGCAAGGCCAAGGCGATCGCCGGCAAGAAGAAGTGATCTTCTTTTCGCGCATTGAAAGTCACTGATGGTTTTTCGCGCCCCGGGCGCGTTTGAAGGACAGACTGATGGCCAAGGAAGCAACCCGCGTTCGCCGTCGCGAGCGCAAGAACATCGTGTCGGGCGTCGCGCACGTGAACTCGACGTTCAACAACACGATGATCACCATCACCGACGCGCAGGGCAACACGATCTCGTGGTCGTCGGCCGGAACGATGGGGTTCAAGGGCTCGCGCAAGTCGACGCCGTTCGCCGCCCAGATGGCCGCCGAGGACGCGGTCAAGAAGGCCTCCGAGCACGGCATGCGCACGCTCGAGGTCGAAGTTTCCGGCCCCGGTTCGGGCCGCGAGTCGGCGCTGCGGGCGATCCAGGCGGCCGGCTTCAATGTCACCTCGATCCGCGACGTCACGCCGATCCCGCATAACGGCTGCCGCCCGCGCAAGCGCCGCCGCGTCTAAAGCCCGGGCGTTTTCGCGTCCGCGTTCCGCGCCGGAGCCGCGAGGCCTCGGCGCGCCCCACCGTCGAACGGAAGGCTCAAAGCCGTGATTCAGAAGAACTGGCAGGAACTCATCAAGCCGAAGAAGCTCGAGATCGCCCACGGCGACGATCCGCGCCGTATGGCCACCGTCGTCGCCGAGCCGCTCGAAACCGGCTTCGGCCAGACTTTGGGCAACTCGCTGCGGCGCGTGCTTCTGTCGTCGCTGCAGGGCGCGGCGATCACCTCGATCCACGTCGACGGCGTGCTGCACGAATTCTCGTCGATCCCCGGCGTGCGCGAAGACCTCGTCGACATCGTGCTCAACGTCAAGGACATCGCCGTCAAGATGCAGGGCGAAGGCGTCAAGCGCCTCATCCTCAAGCGTCGCGGCCCCGGCGTCGTCACCGCCGGCGACATCCAGACGACCGGCGACATCCAGATCCTCAATCCGCAGCTCGTCATCTGCACCCTCGACGAAGGCGCGGACATCCGCATCGAGTTCACGGTCACGACCGGCAAGGGCTACGTTCCGGCCGAGCGCAACCGCGCCGAGGATTCGCCGATCGGCCTGATGCCGATCGACAGCCTCTTTTCGCCGGTGCGCAAGGTTTCCTACCGCGTCGAGAACACCCGCGAGGGCCAGGATCTCGACAAGGACAAGCTGACGATGACGATCGAGACCAACGGCGCGATCTCGCCGGAGGACGCGCTCGCCTACGCCGCGCGC
>Ga0182030_10004076_pt1 | contig 31132 bp, 11 predicted proteins | sample 812S3MmetaG_FD_121299 | JGI IMG/M metagenome (GOLD analysis project Ga0182030, IMG submission 121299) | Permafrost microbial communities from Stordalen Mire, Sweden - 812S3M metaG (Illumina Assembly) | ecosystem: Environmental > Terrestrial > Soil > Wetlands > Permafrost | place: Sweden...
GTATTTTTGCATCGCCCGGCGGCCCGGCTGATAGGGCAGGTCCAGCCGCTTGGCGACGATGCCATCCAGCCCGTCGGCATTGTCCAGCCAGTGCAGCGCTCGCGCCCGCGACCGGATCGATTGTCCCAGCATCGCGCCGGGAGCGGCGGCGCTTCCGATCTTGTCGAACAGTGCTTCCAGTGCCGCGCGCCGCTCTGCGAACGGTGTGTCCAGCAGCGATGCGCCGCCTTCGTCAGCCAGCAGATCGAACGCGACAAAGGTTGCAGGGTGCTCGCGCGAGAGTCGGGCGATGCGCGATGCCGCGGGATGCAGCCGCATCTGCAACGTATCGAACCCGGCACCGCGGATCACCAGTTCGCCATCCATCACGAAGCGAGTAGCCGGCAACGCGGCAACCGTAGCCTCCACCTCCGGGAAGAACCGGCCCAGCGGCCGTTGCCGGCGCGATTGCAATGCCACCTCTGCCTTGTCCCGGAACACCACGCAGCGGAAGCCGTCATATTTCGGCTCGAAACACCAACCCTCACCGGAGGGCAACGCTTCGACCGTCTCCGCCTCCATCGGCTCCAGGTCCAGCGGCACGGTGAGGTTCATCAACGTGACGATTCCTGCGGGTCCGGCGTCGGCAGGTTCTTCCCGCCAGGCTGCTGCTTCAGTTCCGCCAGGACGGCGTCGCAACGATGGTCGCTGCCGGTGCCAAGCTGGATCATCGGCAGCAACGCCAGCGGCGGGAACACGATCCCCAGGCCGACAGCCAGACCGCCGCGTACGGCGAGTTCGGCGCCGGGGCGAATGCTTGGGTTCTTGAACGTGCCGCCGATGTTGATCGGCGCCGGCAGCGAACCGATGGAAAGATGCTTCGGTTCGGTGCGGAGTTGCAGCGCGAGGCCCTCATTCTTCAGGTTCATTGTCCCCGAGCCGTGCACGATCGCTTCGCCAGTGTCGAGGATCAGCGGTTCGAAGCTCACAACGCCGTTTCGCAACACCATGTTGTCAACCAGGCATTCGACCGGCGTGCGTTGCGGAATACCCAGGGCGGACAACAGGGCGTTGCCGAACTCCAGCCCCGACAGGTCAATCAGCAATGAACTCAGATCGCCACCCACCATGCCCAGGCGCACGCCGCCATTGCCGTTGCCCAGCAGCGTTGCCATCGAGTTACCGACGGCGTCGATATTGCCGGCGCCGCTGATCGTGCCGACACCGCCAAACGTATGCGTTGCCGCCATCAGCCGCGCCACATCGACGCGATCGAAATCGATGTTTGCCTTCGCATGCATCAGCTTGTTCGGCTGCGGCGTCAGCGCGATCGTGCCTTTGATGCTGCCGGGTCCAACGCCGAAACTCAGCGGATGCAGGTCGATCGCACCATCGTTGATGTCCAGCGCCACGAGCAGATTGTCGAGTGGGATGGAGTCGCCGAGAATGTGTTCGCCGCGATAGCGCAGCTTCACATCGGCGAAGCGCAGCTCCGGCAGGTTGATCGGCTTGTCGGGCAGCAGGTTCGCGCTCTTTTCCGATTGCGCCAGTTGCGCGCGCTTTTCCGGTGTCTGCCCGGGCGTAGTGACGCGTCCGGGCTCGGTGCCGATGAAGCCGCCGAGATCGGCCAGATCGACCTGCCGCGAGCGAAGCTCGGCATCAACCAGCGGCCGTTGTTTGCCCGGATTGACGTCGATCGTGCCCTCCAGGTCGCTCTTGCCCACCTGGCCGGCGAAATTGCGGAACTGCACGTGGCCGCCGGCAAAATCCAGATTTCCGGTCAGGCGATAGGGTGGCGTCTTGGCGATCGGAATGCCGGTCAACGGCGTAAGCTGCGACATGTCCTGACCGGACAATTCCAGCTTCAAATTGGCGCCGCGGAGGTGCAGCGGCTCCTGCAACGTTCCCGTCAGCGCCACCTTGGTGTCCCCGTTGGCAACGTGCATGTCTATCGGCCAGGGATGCGCGCTGTCACGCAGCGACAGCAGCGCCCCGCCAATCACCTGTCCCGTGATGGGCGCGTCGTTATAAGTGCCGTGGGCGGTGACGACGATCTGCGGCTCGCTGCCATGCTCACGCGTTGCGATGTCGAGGTTGAAATCGGCTTTCAGCTTCTTCAGCACGGCATGCACGTGCCCGTCACTGATGCGCACGTCGCCGATCTGCGTCGTGCCGCCGGAGGAGCCCGACGCAAGCTGCAGTTCGTAATTCGACTTGCCGTCCGGTGCCTGTGCAACGTTCACCTGCGGCTGCGCCAAGGCCACTAGCGGAATGATCAATTGGTGGTGGAAAATGTCGTCCCAGACATCCACGTCGGTGGTCAGTTGCTGCACGGTGGCGAACGGCGGACCGCCCCATTGCGGTGGATTAGCGATCGTGATGCCGTCAACGACGACGCGGGTGACACGACCCAGCCGCAGATGCAGGTGTTGGATCGTGACGGTGCGTCCCAGGGCGGCGGAGGCGCGGGCCTGCACCACGGGGATGAACCAATCCCAGTTCCAGAAGACGATCACGCCCGCGATCAGCAGGAAAGGGATGCCGCCCCAGAGGGCCCATTTCGTCGCCCGTCCCCGCGCCATCTGCGTCCCTCCGCGTTCGCACGGGAGGTGGAACGTCGCGGTGAGGTGGCGAGTTGCACACTTCACCGCATGGTGTCCCACGCTCGGCGCCCCGACATGGTTGGCTCAAGGCTGGCGCGCCGACGATGGTTGAGCGGGCGCCGGCAAGCTCCTCAGCCGCGCGCGCATCTCACCGGCAGCTAAGCGCGCGCCGCCTCGCGGCCGGACCGGAAGCGTAAAGACGCGGACCTATACCATCCTGCGTTGATGCTGACTCACTCGTGTCACGGCCGGCCATGACACCTGGGTCACTCTTTCCGCTTCCGCGGGTTGTATTAGAGATGTTGTGCGGCTGTCGGCTCGATCGTGGTCAATCCGAAATCACGTCAGTCACTGCCAGTCGCCAAAATGCCAAGCTCCTCGGGGTGCGCTGCGTCATGCGACGCACCCATTGGTTTGCCGCGAACGCAAGGCAAGCCGGGTCGGCAACACGGCCCGGCCCGGCCTCAGACTGCGTTAGTGGCCGCCACCGGTACCGCCAGCACCCCCACCGGCACCGCCCGCGCCGTCGGCGCCCGCACCTCCGCCGCCCACCGCACCGGCCGTGCCCGTGGAGCCGGCTGTTGTGCCGGTTGACATCGCCCCGGAGTTCATTCCGAGGTTCGAACCGGACGGCGCCGAAGACGAGTTGTTGTTCGAACCGACGGTCGTGTTGTAGCCGCCGGAGCCGGTCGTGCCCGTGCTGGTGGTGCCACTGGCCGTCCCGGAGCCCATGCCGCCGACGCTGCCGCTGCCGGTCGCGTCGGTGCTGGCCATGGTAGAGCCGGTGGTGCCGACCGTCCCGGTCGAGCCTGTACCCATCACGCCATTGGCCGAGCCGCTGCTGTCCATGCCGGCGCCGCCACTGGAAGCGCCTGCCGCGCCGGCGCTGCCGCCCGTGCCCGCTGCCATGGCGCCAACCATCGGGGCCGCGATCAACGCCGCGGCAAAAGCGATCGCTTTGGTTTTGTTAAACATGATTGTTCCTTCCGCTTCGCCGCGCGTGAGCCGCGCGGCTGCACAGAGTGGAACGCGGCGCAACGCCTCCGATGCGAGGGCCTCACGCGGATTCAACCGTGCAATGCAGCGAAACCGGGCAATCGCACAGCAAGCCGGCGACCGGCACGGGCGCCGCCGCGAGTTGCACCGCCGGGCCCCCGCCGATCGCATCGTGCAGCCGGCGACCGGCCAGCCCGCCCGGCACGATCAATACAGTGTCGCGCCACGCTTCGGCGGGGATGACGATGGCGTCGCGGCCTGCCAGCAGGCGATGCGGCAGCCGAGGCACCACGGTCAGGCTCGCCTGATTGCCGCGGACCCGCATGAAGGCCAGCACATGCCGGGCAAGCGGTCCGGCGACCTGCAACGGACGGTAGTCGCCGTGCGCGAACAATTCCGGCGCGGCGCGGCGCAATGCCAGGGTGCGGGCGATCACGGCCTGCTTCACCCGCCCGTCCCGCCATCTCTCGGCCAGCGCCGCTACGACATCTCCAGCGTGCAGCGCCTCGGTGCGCGCGGCGAAATCGACCGGCCGCCGGTTGTCGGGATCCACCAGGCTGAAATCCCAGAACTCGGTTCCCTGGAAAAAGTCGGGCACGCCCGGCACGGTCGCCTTCAGCAGCGTCTGCGCCAGGCTGTTAACCGCACCGGCCGGAGCGATCCGCCGAACGAACCCTGCGGCCTCTTTGGCGAACATGCCGCCGGGCGCCAGCAGAGCGAACAGAAAGTCCCTCGCCGCCGCTTCATAGGCTTCGTCCGGCCCGGTCCAGTCGCCCTGCAGTTTCGCCTCGCGAATGGCCTTCTGCTGCCATCCGGCCAGGCGCTCCGCGAAGTCCTCGCAGCCCGCGCGGTCGTCGGGCGACAGGGCCATCGGCCAGGCACCGACGATCATCTGGTAAAGCTGCGCCTCGTCGCCGGGGGACGGGCTGGTCCCGCGCCGCAGCGCCGCATTTTGCTGCATCCAGCCCTGCACCGCGGCCTGCCAGGCATCCGGGATTTCGGACAGCACCGCCAGCCGGGCGCGCACATCCTCGCCACGCTTGTGGTCGTGCGTGGCTGTCGCCAGCAGCGCGTTCGGGAAGTCTTCCGCCCGCGCCGCATTGGCGGCATGGAATTCGGTGGGTTCGCTGCCCAGCAGCCTGGCGTCGAAGCCGACATCGTTGCGCGACAGCAAGCGGCCGTACCGGTAGAACGCGGTATCTTCGACCGCCTTGGCGGCAACCGGGGCGCTGAGCTGCTGGAACCGCCGCGTCGCCGTCATGCGCAGGTCGGCGCCGGGCTTGTGCTCGTCCTCGCCGCCCAGCCAGCGGTCGATCCGGTCCAGCACCGGATGCAGCGAGAGCGGGGCGTCGGCCTTGGCCGCTTCCAGCGCCCGGGCGAAGGCTGCCTTGCCGCCCGCCGCGCGCGGGGCGCCGGCATTGTAGGTGCGGTACACCGGAAAACGCGCCAGCAGCGCGAGCAAGGCGCGGCGGATCGCCGGCTGCGTGGTGTCGCGCGTCAGCGGGTCCAACCGGGCAAGCCGGTGCAGCGTGGTCGCGGTCCCCTCCAACTGTGCATCGAATCCACGCTCCAGGATCTGCCGCCGCGCCAGCGCTTCCTCGGTGGCAAAATCCGCCGGCCGGCCACTGACCGCCGACCAGAAGAATGCCAGCGAGCGTTCGGCTTCCGGGTCGTGCTGCACGGCGCTGACCTGGTCCATGAAGTCGTAACCGCTGGTGCCGTCCACGCTCCAATCGGTTGGCATCGCCTCGCCGACGCCGAGGATCTTCTCAACCACGATGTAGGGATGTCCGGCGGGGGCGCCGGACGGACGTTCGGCGGTCAGCGCCTCCAGTCTGGCGCGCAGGCGGCGGCAATAGCCGGGCGGGTCGGTCAGACCGTCCACGTGATCGACCCGCATGCCGTCGATCAGCCCCTCGGCGTAGAGCCGGAACAGAGTCGCGTGGGTCGCCTCGAAAACGTCCTCCCGTTCGATGCGCAAGGCGGCCAGGCCATTGATGTCGAAGAAGCGGCGCCAGTTGATCTCATCGCCGGCGGTGCCCCACCAGGCGAGGCGATAATTCTGCCGTTCCAGCAGGCGATGCAGGCGGGCGCGGCCGTCCTCGGTCGCCGGATCGTATGCACCCGAGCCCAGCGCGGCGATCTCGCCATGGTCGCGCGGCACTACGGGATAAATGTCATCGTAATAGCGGATCACCGGCGCGCCGTCGGAATCCTCGGCGAGTTTCAGATCCCCGGCCAGGAGCGCGTCGCCGTAGGGCGCGCCCAGGAACGGTGCCAGCAGCTTGTCGCGCAAGGCGGGATCGGCCGGGTTCCAGTCGATGTCGAAATAGCTGGCGTAGCGGCTGGCCGGGCCGTGCCGCAGCACGTCCAGCCACCACTGATTGTCGCTGCCGCCGACCGCCATGTGGTTGGGCACGATATCGACGATGATGCCCAGCCCCGCCGCGCGCAGCGCTGCGACGAGGTCGCGCAACCCCGCCTCGCCGCCGAGCTCCGGGTTGACCCGCGTGGGATCGACCACGTCGTAGCCATGCATCGAGCCCGCCCGGGCCGTGAGGATCGGCGAGGCATACAGATGGCTGATGCCGAGATCGCACAGATAGGGCACCAGCTGCGTCGCGTCGGCAAAGGTGAAGCCGGCATGAAGCTGCAGCCGCATGGTGGCGCGGGGAGGGGAGACGGGGGCGACGGTCATGCCAGGTACCCGGCCAGTGGGTGGTTTGCATCGCCATTCCGGGCCATGGCGTCAGACCAGCCTGCCCTGGAGAACGGCCGGGCCAAGCGCATCACCGGCCATGCCAGCGAGGCCAGGCTGTGGCGGCATCGGTCAGTAGTGCGAGCGCTTGTTAGAGCGTTTTCACCGTGAGTGGAATCGTCGCCACAAGCTGTCATTGCGAGGCGCGACGCGCCGAAGCAATCCCCTGCCTGACGAGCCGAGGAACGCTCGCAACGCAGGAGATTGCTTCGGGGCTTCGCGCCTCGCAATGACCGTTTCCACTCACGGTGAAAGCGCTCTAGCAAATCCGTCGCTCCTGGCCGTGTTGCGCAAAAGCGTCCGCTTCCCCGCCAGAACGAAGGGGTTCGCCGCCGGTCCGTCTGCCTCACTTGTGCGGCCGTTCAGCCGCCATTGCCGCGATCCGCGCCGCCGCGGCCTCGCCGCTCAGCAAGACGTCCGCCGCCGCCGGCATGCGGCGCCGCCAGTTTGGATGCTCGTCCACCGTCCCGGGCAAATTCGGTTGCTCCTGCTGCCCGAGCACGTCCTCGATCGGCAGCAGGCACAAGGGGGAGTGGGTTCGGGCGACAAACGCCAGGGCCGCATCCACCACCGTCTGCGGTGCATCCAGTGCGGGCGCCGCGCCTTGCACCAGGCCCTCGGCAGTCAATCGCTGCCACAACGCGGCGCGATCGGTGTCGCGTTCCGCGGCGGCGTCCTCGGCCGTGACCCCGGCACCCAACCGGCCGCATTCGGCCCTGGCCGCAATGTCGGTGCCGTGCCACCACCCGGCGACCGTCGGCAGGTCGTGCGTGGTGGTCATGGCCAGCGCCGACGCATCCCAGGCATCGGGCGGCGCGAAGCTGTTGTTCTCGCCCCGCTCGAACCACAGGACCCGCATGCCGTGGACGCCGTCCTGGTTCAGCGTCTCGCGGAAGCCGTTGGGCAGGGTGCCGAGGTCCTCGCCCACCACGATCGCGTGGTGGCGGGCGGATTCTAAGGCCAGCAGCCGCAGCAGATCGGTCATCGGATAGGCCAGATAGGCGCCATCCGCCGGATCCGCCCCGTCCGGCATCAGCCACAGGCGGGACAACCCCATGGCGTGGTCGATGCGCAGGCCGCCGGCGTGGCGCAATACGGCGCGCATTGTGGCGATGAACGGCATGAAGCCGCCGTCTTCCAGGGCACGTGGGGAAAACCCGGTCAGCCGCCAGTCCTGGCCGCGCGGATTGAACAGGTCGGGCGGTGCGCCAATTGCCACACCGAGCAATATGTCGCGCTGGCGGCTCCAGGCATGGCTGCCGGCCGGGTCCATGCCGACCGCCAGGTCGCCAACCAGCCCAATGCGCATGCCGGCGTCGCGTGCCCTGGCATGCGCTACCGCCAGCGACCGGTCCGCTACCCATTGCAGGAACTCGTGGAACAGCACCTCCTGGCGGTGGGTGCCGGCGAAGACAGCAACCGCGGCACTCTCGGGGTCGCGCAGGTCCAGGGTCCAGTGCCGCCAGTCATGCTCGGGTGCCCGGTCGGCATGCAGCGCTTCAAAGATGGCATGCTGGCGCAGCAGGCTACCGCCCTCGGCGCGGAAGTTGGCAAAATCGGCCCCCAATGCGCCCTCGGCGTCCGGGCCGCCCAGGAACAGGTCGAACAGCGCGCGCAGCAGGCCAAGCTTGGCCTCTGCCGACCCCGGCCAATCGATCAGCGTCTTGCCCTCCAGGCGCGCGAACGCCTCGCTCAGGCCGAAATCCTGCACCGCGCGGGCAACATCCTCCGCGCCGAACAGCAACGCCGGGGCGGCGTGCAGCGGATTGAGAAACAGCCGGCTGGAAGGCGAGTACGGCGCGAAGCGGCGCGGATCGGCGGTGAACAGCGCGTGCATCGGGCTGAGGCAGAGCACATCGGCGCCCTGCGCCGCGGCCGTTTCAGCCAGTTCGGCGATGCCGGCCGCGTCGCCGATGCCGCCGTCGCCGGAGGAGCGCAATGAATAGACCTGGGCGGCGAGCCCCCACAGCCGCGCATCGGGCACGACGTCGTCGATGGTGCGGCACTGCGGCGGTGCCACCGCCAGCACGATCTCGCGCTCGCCGACCTCCATGCGGTGATAGCCGGTCTCCGGGATCGCCGGGATGCGCAGGCGGCCCCGCGCCGGCATGAGGGTGAGATCGCGCGAGCCGCCGCGTTCCAGCATCAGCCTGGCGGGGAGCGGTTCGGCGGCGCCGAGGTCGAGCCGGGTCGGGCGGCCGGCTGTGGCGGTGACCAGCGGGGGCAGATCGGAGAGGGTGGCGCGCCTGGCGAGGGTCCGGCGGCTCGCCGCCAGGTCGCCGCGGGTGTCGGCCGGCAGGTCGAGCGCGGTCAGGATACGGCGCAGCGTGTCGGGCGCAACGTTGTGCGGCCGGCCGGCATAGTCATTCCACTCGACGGCGATGCCAGCACGTCGGGCGAGGTCTCGCAGTGCCTCGTCGTTCATTGGGGTCGATCCAGGAAGACCGCGGTGCAGTGCCCCGGCAGGATGCCAGGCGGCAGCGCGGTGTTGGCAAACAGCAGCCGGCCGGGGGGTTGGGTGAACGACACCGGCGCCGCGTCGAGGTTGGTGGCGAGGGTGAGACGACGAGGCACCGCCTCTCCCGCGTCACCGGAACCGTACACCTCTCCCGCTGCACGGGAGAGGTGTACGGTGGTGACGACGGCTTTCGGGCCGATCACCTTGGCGCCGAGCACGCGGGCGCCATCCAGCAGCGGGGCGATCTCTCGCGTCCGTAGCGCGATCAGCTTGCGGTACAACGCCAGTCGGGCCGGACCTTGCTCCGGATCGGGCAACGGCACGGAAGCCTGGAACGTGGTGGGGGCGTTCGGGTCGGGGATGCGCTCCCGCTTCGCCGGGTCGGCGAAATCGGCAAACCGGGCGAATTCGTTGCGCCGGCCCTCGCGCACTGCTTCGGCCAGTTCCGGACCGTGGTCGGTGAAGAACAGGAAGGGGGAGCGGCTGGCGGTCTCCTCACCCATGAACAGCAACGGGATCTGCGGCGCCAGCAGCAACAACGCGATCGCGGCCTCCAGCGCCGGTGGCTCGGTCAGCACCGTCAGGCGTTCGCCCATCGCGCGATTGCCGATCTGGTCGTGGTTTTGCAGGAACAGCACGTGCGCGGTGGGCGGCAGGTTGGTGCTGGGGTTGCCGCGCGGAGCGTCCAGATAGTCGGACCGTTCGCCCTGGAACACCCAGCCCTCGGCCAGGACGCGTGCCAGCTTTTCCGCCGGATGGTCGGCGTAGTCGGCGTAGTAGCCGCCGTCCTCGCCGGTCAGCAGCACGTGCAGCACGTTGTGGCCGTCGTCGTTCCACTGCGCGTCGCAGCGGGAAGTGGCGCAGTCGGCAGCGGCGCCGCGTTGCAGATGCGACGCGTCGTTGTGATGCTCCAGCACGAGGTGGACGTGGCGGCCGGGCTCGGTGGTGGCGCGGACGGTGGCGGCCATCTCGTCCACCCAGCTCTGGTCCTCGATCGCATGCACGGCGTCGAAGCGCAGGCCGTCGAAGCGATACTCCATCAGCCACATCAATACGTTCCCGGTGAAGAACGCGCGCACTTCCGGGCGGCGGAAATCGATCGCCGGGCCCCAGGGAGTCTTGTGATCCTCGCGGAAGAATTGCGGCGCGTAGGCGTGCAGGTAGTTTCCGTCGGGACCGAAATGATTATACACGACGTCGAGGAAGATCATCATCCCCTCGTCGTGCGCCGCATCGACCAGCGCTTTGAGTTCGTCCGGCGTGCCATAGGCCGCGTCCGGCGCATAGGGCAGCACGCCATCATAGCCCCAGTTGTGGCGGCCCGGGAAATCGTTCACCGGCATGAGCTCGACGGCGGTGATGCCGAGCTCGCGCAGCCGCTTCAGCTCGCGCGCCACGCCGGTGAAGCCGCCGAGCAATCCGACATGCAGTTCGTAGAACACGGTCTCGCGCCAGGGCCGGCCGCGCCACCCGGTATTGCGCCACTGATAGGACCGTGGATCGACCACCGAAGAGGGGCCGTGCACGTCCTCCGGCTGGAAGCGCGAAGCAGGGTCGGGCACCAGCATGCCGTCCGCCAGGCGATAGCGATAGAGCGTGCCGGGAGGGCAGGGGGCGGTCGCTTCGAACCAGCCGTCCGGGGACCGCTGCATCGGCAGCAGGTCGCCGCCGTCGAATGCGAGCGAGACGGTTTCCTGTGCGGGCGCCCAGAGGCGAAACCGCGTCTGGCCATCGGCGAGAGGAGTGGTGCCAAACGGCGTCTCGCGCATCAGGGAGACGGTCATGGCGCCAGGTCGCGCGGTTGCGAGCGCCGATCGTCATGACGGGCGGAGGCCCGCGATCCACGATTTGGCTGCGCGCGCGAGGAAAAGGCGTGCATGGCGCGCCATTGCCAGCCATGACGGATCGGTGCACCGCTCACGCCGTTGCCTCCGTCTGGGCATACACCAACACGGCACTGTGAGCCCCAACGTTCACCCGGCCCCTGCTCACGACCTGGCCTGCAGCCTCGGGCGCCGCGCTGTCGATCAAGACGACAGAATCAAGAGCAGGGGGCGGCAACCGAAAGGGGCGTGGCTTCTCTGTGGGATTCAAAAGCAGCGTAAGAATCGTCACCCTCCCGTGTTCATCTGCCGCCGCGCGGCGCAACATCAACGTCCGTTGTTGCGGGTCGTTCCACGCCGCAGGTGAAATCCCCCCGCCATGCTCATCAAACCATGCGATGTCCCGAACGCCGGGCAGCGGCTCGGCGGTGCCATGCAGGAAACTGGGCCAGCGCAGCGCCGGATGCTGCTGCCGCAATGCGATGAGCCGGGCGACATAGGCGGCGAACCCGGCATCGTCTGGACGGGCCGCTTGCCGCCAATCGAGCCAGGAAATGTCGTTGTCCTGACAATAGGCGTTGTTGTTGCCACGCTGCGTGTGGCCAAACTCGTCGCCGGCCAGCAGCATCGGCGTGCCCGAAGCGAAGAATACCGTGGTGAGCAAGGCGCGGCGGATGCGCACCCGGGTTGCGACGATGACGGGGTCGTCGGTAGGACCTTCCACACCCCAATGGGACGAGTAGTTTTCCGGCGCGCCGTCGCGATTCTCCTCGCCATTCGCTTCGTTATGTTTGGTCGCGTAACTCACGAGGTCGGCAAGCGTGAAGCCGTCATGGCAGGCGGCATAATTGATCGACGCCCAGGCGCGGCGGCCATGGTGGTCGAAAAGGTCGGCGGAGCCGGCAAGCCGTGCAGCGATTTCCGGACGGTGGCCGGGATCGCCACGCCAGAAGCGGCGGACACTGTCGCGAAAGTGGTCGTTCCATTCCGCGAAGCCGGCAGGATGGCGGCCGACCTGGTAGCCGCCGGGGCCGAGGTCCCACGGTTCGGCGATTAGTTTCACCCCCGCCAGCATCGGGTCCTGCCGCAACGCATCGAAGAATCCGGCGCCGGGATCGAAGCCATGCGACTCACGGCCCAGCGTCGCGCTGAGGTCGAAGCGGAATCCATCGACATGATAGGCGCTGACCCAGTAACGCAGGCTGTCCATGACCATTTGCAGCACGCGCGGATGCGACAGGTTGAGCGTGTTGCCCGTGCCGGTGTCGTTGACGAGGCGGCGTGGATCGGACGTTTCGAGCCAGTAGTAGCTGGCGTTGTCGAGACCGCGAAACGACAGGGTCGGGCCGAGTTCGTCGCTTTCGGCGGTGTGGTTATAGACCACGTCGAGGATCACTTCGATCCCGGCGGCGTGCAGGCGGCGGATGGCAACGCGCATCTCGTTGGGCGAGCCGTCGTGCAAGTAGGATGGCTCCGGGGCGAAAAAGGCGAGGGTGTTATAGCCCCAATAGTTGTGCAGCCCCTGTTGCACCAGCCGCCGGTCGTTGACGAATGCGTGCACGGGCAGCAGCTCGATCGCGGTGATGCCGAGCCGGCGGTAGTGTTCGAGCATCGGCGGCGCTGCCAGTGCGGCGAAGGTGCCGCGCTCGCCCCGGCTGATGGCGGGATGCAGTTTGGTCAGGCCGCGGAGATGCGCCTCGTAGATGACGGTATCGGCCCAGGGGGTATCGGGCGGGCGGTCATTGCCCCAGTTGAAGGACTCGTCGGTCACCACGCCCTTCGGCATCGCGGGAGCGCTGTCGCGCCGATCGAAGGACAGGTCGGCGCGGGGCGATTGCGGGCGAAAGCCGTAAAGAGCGTCCGACCAGATCAGCGCGCCGGACAGGCCGCGCGCGTAGGGATCGAGCAACAGCTTGTTGGGGTTGAAGCGGTGGCCCCGCTGCGGCTCGTACGGGCCATAGGCGCGATAGCCGTACAACAGCCCGGCGGAGGCATCCGGCAGATAGCCGTGCCAGATCTCGTCGGTGTATTCCGGCATGGGGTAGCGGGCAATCTCATGCCGGCCGGCCGGTTCGTAAAGGCACAGGTCGATGCGGGTGGCGTGCGCCGAGAAGACGGCGAAGTTGATGCCCAGACCGTCCCAGGTAGCGCCCAACGGATAGGGCCTGCCGGGCAATAATTTGTCTGAAAAGCGCTGCATTTTCTAAAACCTTTCCCACGCTTCCCCTCGTCACGGCGGACGTTCGCCCCATGGGAGTTAAATGAGCGGATGCACGACGTCTTTCCCGTCATGGCCGGGCGTGACCCGGCCATCTACCCCGGTTCTGCCACGCTCGAAGCGACCGGGCGTGCATCGCGACTGGGGGTAGATGGCCGGGTCCAGCCCCATCCGCGTCAGGATAACCGATATGCACGCAAAATCCTCCCCCTTCCCTTGAGGGAGAGGGTTGGGGGGAGGGGTACGTGCGGCACATACCCCTCCCCCAACCCCCTCCCTCAAGGGGGAGGGGGAGGATTGCGCTCCGTCCCTCGCCTTATCCTGACGCTTATGGGGTCCAGCCAGGCCATGACGGATACAAGCGATGCGCCCGCCTTGTCTTAACGCCAATGAGGCCCTCGCCCGCCATGACGCGCAGGGCCAACGTGGGAGAGGTTATTACGTCTCTGGCGCCAGATATATAGTCGCCAGGGGGGGCAGCGTCAGTTCCAGCGACTGTGCCTCGCCGTGGCGCTGCACCGGCACAGGCTGGACGACGCTACCATTGCCCATATTCGAGCCGCCATACAGCTCGCCGTCCGAATTCAGCAGCTCGCGCCACGGGCCTGGCCGAGGGACACCGATGGCGTAGCCATGGTGCGGCACCGGGGTCATGTTGCTGACCACCAGCACCGGGCGCGCATCGTCATTGCCGTAGCGCAGGAAGGCGAAAACGGAATTTCCGGTATCGTCGCCGATGACCCAGCGGAACCCGGTGGAAACCGTGTCCCGCTGATGCAGCGAGCGTTCCTGTGCATAGAGCGCGTTCAGGTCCTGCACCAGGCGCTGCATGCCGCGATGGCGCGGGAATTGCAGCAGGTCCCACTCGATCTCGCCGTCATGGCTCCACTCGCTCCATTGCGCGATCTCGCCGCCCATGAACAGCAGTTTTTTCCCGGGATGGCCCCACATAAAGCCGAAATAGGCCCGCAGATTGGCGAACTTCTGCCAGTCGTCGCCGGGCATCTTCCGGATCAGCGAGCCTTTGCCGTACACCACTTCGTCGTGCGACAGCGGCAGCACGAAATTCTCGGAATACGCATAGAGCAGGCCGAACGTCATTTCGTTGTGGTGCCACTTCCGGTACAGCGGGTCCTCTTCCATGTAGGCCAGCGTGTCGTGCATCCAGCCCATGTTCCACTTGTAGGCGAAGCCCAGGCCGCCCTCGCTGATCGGCCGCGACACGCCGGGCCAGGCGGTGGATTCCTCCGCCAGCGTGATCGCGCCCGGGCAGCGCTCGCGCACCACCGCATTGCAGTGGCGCAGGAAGCCGATCGCTTCCAGGTTCTCGCGGCCGCCATAGATGTTCGGAATCCACTCGCCTTGCTTGCGGCTGTAGTCGCGATACAGCATCGAGGCCACCGCATCGACCCGCAGCCCATCGACGTGGAAATGCTCCAGCCAATGGATGCCGCTGGCGATGAGAAACCCCTGCACCTCGCGGCGGCCGAAATTATAGATGTAGGTGTTCCAGTCCTGATGGAATCCCTCGCGCGGGTCCGCATGTTCATAGAGCGGCGTGCCGTCGAACCGCGCCATGCCGTGCGCATCGGTGGGAAAATGCCCGGGCACCCAATCGACGATGACGCCGATGCCGGCGCGATGACAGGCATCGACGAAGCGGCCAAAGCCTTCGATCGGACCGAACCGGCCGGACGGCGCGAACAGGCCCAGCGGCTGATAGCCCCATGATCCGCCAAACGGGTGCTCTGCCACGGGCATCAGCTCGACATGGGTGAAGCGCATCTCGACCAGATAGGGCACCAGCCGTGCGGCCAGTTCGTCCCAGGTCGGGGTGCGGCCGGCTTCCGGACGGAACCACGAACCGGCATGCATCTCGTAGATCGACAATGGCGCATCGACCGCGTGACGGGCTGCGCGCCCCTGCATCCAGTCCCCGTCATGCCAGACGAAGGGCAGCGTGTCGGCGACGACGGAAGCGGTGGCGGGCGGCGGTTCGGTGGCGCGTGCCAGCGGATCGGCTTTTTCCGGCAGCCGGTTCCCGTCGGGTCCGACAATGCTGTATTTATAGCGCGCACCCGGTTCCAGCCGCGGCACGAACAGCTCCCACACGCCGGACGGAAAACGCAGCCGCATCGGGTGGCGGCGCGGGTCCCAGGTGTCGAAATCGCCGACCACCGACACGGCTTTCGCGTTCGGCGCCCAGACGGCGAAGCGCACGCCCTTCACGCCGTCGATCGTCATCGGCACGGCGCCCAGCGTGAAGGCGAGTTCGAACAGCCGGCCTTCGTTGAACAGGAACAGGTCGTTCTCGCTCAGCAGCAACTGCGTGAACGAGTACGAGTCTTCTGTCTCCTGCACCGCATTAGGCCAGGAGATGCGCAGCCGATACTCCTCCCGTGACTCGACCCGGCCGACGAACAGCCCGTGCGGCTGGCTGGGTAGCAGCGCGCCGATGCGATGGCCGTCGCTGCGCGCCACCACTTCGACCTCATGCGCGCCGGGCAGGAAGGCGCGGATGATGCGGCCCGATCCGGTGTCGTGCGGACCCAGCGTCGAGAACGGATCAGTCAGCCGACCATCGGCAAGCTGTGCGGCGATCTCGGGCGACAGCCCGGGGACTTCGATGACGACGTCATTCACGAGGCAGTCTCCGCGCTGAGCAATGCGTCTGCGAGCCGTGCGAGGCCGCGCAATGGCACGTCGATCCAGGTGGGCCGGTTCGCGGCCTCGTAGGCGATCTCATACGCGGCCTTCTCGATCAGGAACAGGTCGAGCAAGGCCTGGTCGGCGGGGGTCTCCTCGCCGCCCATCGCTTTCCGATAACCCGCGAGGAACGATTCGGTTGCCCGCGCCACGAAGCTGTCGAGGAAAGCGTTCCGCCGCGCCTCCGGCACGTGGGCCTGGTTCTCGCGGCTTTTGCTGTCCACCACGGCGGTGGCGTAGTCGAAGGAACGCAGCATGCCGGCGACATCGCGATACGGGCTGTTCTTGGCGCGCCGCAGTTCCAGCGGCTTGGCCGGTTCGCCCTCGAAATCGATAATGAACACGTCGCCATTGGCCACCAGGATCTGGCCGAGATGCAGGTCGCCGTGGATGCGGGTGACCGCGCTGCCGGCGCCCTTTGCCGCCAGATGCCGCACAGTTTCGGCCAGCCGGTCGCGGATCGCCATCACCCGGCCAAGGTCCTGCGCTGCGTCGTCCGGCCAGTCCTGCCGCGCGCTCAGGGCGTTGAACGCCACGGTGAGTTGTTGCTCCGCCTGCGCTGCCCAGGCTTGCGTGAGGTCCTTGCCGGCGATTTCGGGGGCGAAATCCGGATTGTCACTGGGACGTGCCAGAATGGCGTGCATCTCGCCCAGCCGGCGGCCGAGCAAGCTGGCGATCGCGTCGTAGTCTTCGTGGCGCTCGGCGTCGGCCGCGGCCGTCTCGTCACCGCCAGTGAGGTCGGACAGGCCCCGCATCAGCAGATCGAGCGTCCAGCTCCAGGCATCGCCCTGGTTGCGGATGAAACTTTGCGCGATGACCAGAGCATGGCGCGTGCCGTCGGCTTCTATCCGCACCACTTCGCCCAGCAGCGCCGGCGTATTGGCAAACCCCTGCTCCGTCAAATAGCGGCCCATTTCCGCTTCCGGATGCTGACCGCTGGAAACGCGGCGGAACATTTTGACCATCGCCAGGTCGCCGACGATCACCGAGGAATTGGATTGTTCCGCCGACAGCCAGTTCAGTTCGACATCCGGCGGCACCGTGATCTCGCGCATGCGGGAGGTCGGTTCGAAACGGATCGTGCCGGCGTCGGTTTCGGCCACGCGGGCTTGCGCCAGGCCGTTCATCACGCCGCGCGCCAGTTCGGGCATTGCGAAGGCGTCGGTCAGCAGGCCGACCCGGGCTCCATGGCGCACCCGCGCCAGGGCAAGCTGTGCGGCCAGCGTGGGCGTCGGCCGGTCTTCCCAGGCGATGCCCAGCGGCAGCAGCCAGCGCGCGGTGCCGGACGGCGTGTCAGTTTCGATCTCCACCAGCGCCATGTCGCCCTGCGCCTGCCCGGTCGCCAGGGCGATGCGCACCGCATTCAATTTCTGGTCCTTCTGCGCGAACCAGCGGCGCTTGGCGAGATAGGGCGGCAGCACCTCGCGTTCGAGGACGCCGCGCGCCGCGAGCAAGCCCTCGGCGAAGCTCTTGCGAAAGACGATGGTCTGGTATTCGGGCATCGGTTCCGGTGTCGGCGTGTGCAGCGACGGCCACGCCGATTCCTCGGCGAGGTTGAACCAATAGAAGCCGAACGGCGCCAGCGTCAGCAGGTAGGGAAGCTGGCCGATCGGCGGAAACACCGAGCCGCCATCCAGCTCGATGGGAATACGGTCGCGAAACTCCGAAAGGTCGAGTTCCACCGCCTGCGGCGTGCGCGCGAGGTTGGCGACGCACAGGATGGTGATGCCCTCGTGTTCGCGGAGGTAGACGAGGATCTTGCGATTTTTCGGGTACAGCAGGCGGAAAGTGCCGCGCCCGAAGGCCTGGTATTGCCGGCGCACGGCGATATTGCGGCGCATCCACATCAGCAGCGAATGCGGATCGGAAGCTTGCGCCTCGACGTTGACCGCTTCGTAACCGTAGAGCGGGTCCATGATTGGCGGCGCGGTCAGCCGCGACGGGTCGGCGCGCGAGAACCCGCCGTTGCGGTCGGGCGACCACTGCATCGGCGTGCGCACGCCGTTGCGGTCGCCGAGATAGACGTTGTCGCCCATGCCGATTTCGTCGCCGTAATACACCACCGGCGTGCCGGGCATCGACAGCAGCAGATGGTTCATCAGTTCGATGCGCCGGCGGTCGTGTTCCAGCAACGGCGCGAGGCGCCGGCGGATGCCGAGATTGATCCGCGCGCGCCGGTCGGCGGCGTAGGTCGCCCACAGGAAGTCGCGTTCCGACTTGGTAACCATCTCCAGCGTCAGCTCGTCGTGATTGCGCAGGAAGATCGCCCACTGCGCGGTGGCGGGAATGTCCGGCGTCTGGCGCATGATGTCGGTGATCGGGAAGCGGTCCTCGCGGGCGATCGCCAAGTACATGCGCGGCATCAGCGGGAAGTGGAACGCCATGTGGCATTCGTCGCCGTCGCCCTCGCCGAAATATTCCTTGGTGTCTTCCGGCCATTGGTTGGCTTCGGCGAGCAGCACGCGGTCGGGGTAGTGGCGGTCGAGCTCGGCGCGGATCTGCTTCAGGACGGCGTGCGTCTCGGGCAGGTTCTCGTTGTTGGTGCCCTCGCGTTCCACCAGATAGGGCACGGCGTCGAGCCGTAGCCCGTCCACGCCGAGGTCAGCCCAGAAGCGCAGCACCGCCAGCACTTCCTTCAGCACGCGCGGATTGTCGAAATTCAGGTCGGGCTGGTGGGCGTAGAAGCGGTGCCAGTAATACGCGCCGGCGACCGGATCCCAGGTCCAGTTGGAGCGCTCGGTATCGACGAAGATGATTCGGGTGCCGGCGTATTTCTGGTCGCTGTCGGACCAGACATAGAAGTCGCGGTACACCGAGCCCGGCTTGGCGTGGCGTGCGCGCTGGAACCACGGATGCTGCTGCGACGTGTGATTCACCACCAACTCGGTGATCACCCGGATGCCACGCTGGTGCGCTGCGTGGATGAAGCGCTTCACATCGTGCAGCGTGCCGTAGTCCGGATGCACCCCGCGGTAATCGGCAATGTCGTAGCCGTCATCGAGCAAGGGCGACGGATAGAACGGCAGCAGCCAGATCGCGCTGACCCCGAGTTCGGCGATGTAATCGAGCTTTGACAGCAGGCCCGCGAAGTCGCCGACGCCGTCGTTGTTGGCATCGAAGAACGACTTCACGTGCAACTGGTAGATGATCGCGTCTTTGTACCACAGCCGGTCTTCGGTGACGGCGGCGCGAGCAGGGCGCGGCCGGGCCAACGCGACGTTCATTGGGGGACTCCGGGAAGGAGATGATCGGAGATGCAGAGGAAGATGGAGACAACTCCCCCTCCCCCCAACCTTGGTCCGCTTCGCGGCCCAAGCCCACAAGGGGAGGGGGAGTTGTCATTTGCGAATGCCATGTTCATTTCGCTGCTCCGGGGGGCGTAACCTGCCAGATTGCGAAAGGCAGGTCCGCCGGATCGAGGCGGACGTGCTGGATCTTGCCGTGCCAGGTGAAGCGATGCCCGCGCATCAGGTCGGTGGCATCGAGCGCGCCATGGTCCGGCTGGCCGAATTCCCATAACGGCAGTTCGAAGTCCGCTTCCTGCACATTGTGCGGATCGAGGCTCACGGCGACCAGGATCATCTCGTCGGTCCGCGGCGCCGTCTCGGCGTCGCTGTCCTGAGCGCCTCCGGGTGCCCGCTTGCCGAACAGCAGGATCTGGTCGTTGAACACGGTGAAGAACTGCACGCCGAGATGCGTCTGCAACGCCGGATGGGCGCGGCGGATGCGGTTCAGCGCGGTGATCTCTCCCACGATGTTGCCGGGCGCATCGAAATCGCGCACGCGGATTTCATACTTCTCGGAGTCCAAATACTCCTCGCGACCTGGCAGCGGGACGGACTCGCAGATTTCGTAGCCGGAATACATGCCCCACAGGCCCGACAGCATACTGGCCAGCGCGGCGCGGATCAGGAACCCGGCACGGCCGGAGGTTTGCAAAAACACCGGATTGATGTCCGGCGTGTTGACGAAGAAATTCGGGCGGAAGAAGTCGCTGACCGGCGGCGCGCTCAGTTCGGTCAGGTACTCAGTCAGCTCTTGCTTGGTGTCGCGCCAGGTGAAGTAGGTGTAGGACTGGGTGAAGCCACATTTCGCCAGCCGGTACATCACCTTCGGACGGGTGAACGCCTCGGCCAGGAACAGCACGTCGGGATGCCGGTCGCGAATGTCGGCGATCATCCAGCGCCAGAACGGCATCGGCTTGGTGTGCGGGTTGTCCACCCGGAAAATGCGCGCGCCCTGGTCGATCCAGAACTGCACTACGTCGCGCAACGCCTGCCACAGCCCGGGCAGTGCAGCCGGCGCATAGAAATCCGGATTGACGATGTCCTCGTATTTCTTCGGTGGGTTCTCCGCGTAGCGCAGCGAGCCATCCGGCCGCCAGCGGAACCAGTCCGGATGTTGTTTCAGCCAGGGATGGTCGGGCGCGCACTGCACCGCGAAATCCAGCGCGATCTCCAGCCCGTTGGCGTGCGCCGCGGCGACCAGGCGGCGAAAATCCTCCAGCGTGCCCAGTTGCGGATGGATCGCGTCGTGGCCGCCTTCCTCGCCGCCGATCGCATAGGGACTGCCGACATCGTCCGGCTCGGCACGCAGCGCGTTGTTGGGGCCTTTGCGGTTGATGTGGCCGATCGGGTGGATCGGGGGAAAATACAGCACGTCGAAGCCCATGGCGCGGATCGCCGGCAGCCGGCCGATTACGTCGTCGAATGTGCCGTGGCGCGCCGGATCGTGTGTCACCGAACGGGGGAACAACTCGTACCAACTGGCGAACGCCGCCTGCGGCCGATCGACGTAGAGCCGAAGCGCCAGTGTGCGCGCGTGGAATTCCTGCGGATCAACTGCCTGCATGGCGGCCAGCGCCGCATCCGACAACAGGATGTCCACCCGCGCCGTCTCGTCCGCCGCCTGCATGCGCTGCACCAGCGACGCCAGGGCGTCATGCTGCGAGCCTTCGGCGCGTTGTGCCGCGGCCTCGATCATGCGTCGGCCCTCTTCCAACTCCAGCGCGACTGGCACGCCTGCCGCGTGCTTGGCGTGCAGGTCGTGGCGGAAGGTGCCCCAAACGTCCCACCAGGCCTCCACCGTGTACCAATGCGGGCCGATGCGATCCGGAGTGAAGCTGGCGTGCCACCGGTCGTTGTTGATCAGCGTCATCGTCACGCGCCGCCAGACCGGGTCGTCGGCGGGGCGCCAGAGCAGGGAAGCGGCCAGCACGTCGTGGCCGTCGGCGACGATGTCGGCGAGCACTGTCACCGTCTCGCCGACCAACCGCTTCACCGCGTAGTCGCCGTCCGGCACGTGGGGCGTGATCGCCTCGATGGCGATGCGCGACGCGGACACGACGGAGCGTTCGATCGGGGCGACGTCGCTTGCCCCGACGATCTCCCGCGTGCGCGTATAGGCGAGGACGCGCACTTCGCCGGGTGCCAGCGGGAGCGTCGGATCGGTCGGCGCGTCCAGCGCCTCCGCCAGGACGAACGCGGCGCCGGCCTGCGGTGGCAGGGGCGCCAAATGCGTGGGCGCCAAGCGCGGGGGCGCCAGGTGCAGCGGCAGCGGCGCCACCGCGCCAACGTCCGGATTGATCAGGACCAGCGCGGCCCGGGCGGCGATGCGCGGGTCGAAACCGTCATAGCGCAGCAAAGCGGTGGCCGGCGCGGACGACGCGGTCAGTTGCCGCATCGCACCATTAACCCCTTGCGCCGCGACCTGGTCCACCAGGTCATTCGCCTCGGCGACATCCTCGGTGAGGTCGCAGGGAGACTCCTCCTGCGCGCGCCGCAGATCTTCCGGCGTTGCGCGAGCGGCGTCGAACGGGCGTCGTGTTGCATATTCGAAGCCCATCGGCAGGAAGAGCCCCGCCGCCACGGCCGCAGTCACGCGCAGGGCGTGCCGGTAGGCGCCGGCAAGATCGGCGCCGGGCGGCAGGCGCGCCGCCAGCCGGTCGGCGAAGGACGGTTCCGGCGAGCCGATCGCCGGCGCGACGTCGCGCAGCGTTTCCATTTCCTCCACCAGCCAGGGGGCGCGCCCGTCCCACCAGGCCAGCGAGGCGGCGACGAGGTCGAAACCGGTCCCGCGCAGCCGAACCGCTGCGTTGCGGTCGGTGCCGGGGGTCCAGGCCAGCATCAGGCTGTCCGGAGATTCGGCGTGCAGCCGGTCGATCAGCCGGCGCCATATCGCGGGGGGCACCTGGTCAGGCTGCAGGCAGCGGAAGCCTGCCACGCCGGCGCGCAACAGCCGGACCAGGCGATCCGACCACCACTCCGTCAGACCCTCCGCCGTTTCGGTGCGATCGAACCGCGCCGCCGCGGCATCCGGGCGCGCGGGGGCGCGGCGGGGGTCGGGCGGTCCACCGCAGAAGCCGACACTGAACCAGTCGGGCGCGCGCTGCCTGACCACCGCATCCGTGGCGACCTGGTGGATCACCAGATCGAGCATCAGCCGCATTCCCTGCTGCTCGGCGTGTTCGGCAAGGGTGGCGATGCCGGAGTCGGCATCGCCCTCCCAGGCCAGCGCGGGATGCAGCGCCTCGTGGTCGGCGGTGATGAACATGTCGCCGTCGGGCGCTGGGGCGAAGGGCGGCGCGAGGCAGACATGGTCGAATCCCATGGCCCGGATTCGGGCAAACAGGGCGGACCACTGGGGAATCGGACCGGCCACCAACGGATGCACATGGTAAATCTTTGGGGCCATTTGGCGCCTCTCCGGGGCGGAAACGTAGGCATCTGATTGCGACACGTTAACGCTTTGTGCCATCCTGGCCGTCAAAATTCGCTCTCCGATCGTTGAGTGGCTCCGCGGGGCGGCATGCCAAGCGCGGGCCCATTGCGTTGCACCCAGTGTGCGGCACCGGCGCCCGATCCGCCGCACGCAAACCGGCGACCTCCGTTCACTTGCCCGGGAGCCTCCGGGCCGTTTCGGCCGACGGTGAACGCGGAAACTGCAACGGCGTTGCATCCCCCCGCGCCAAACACCCGCGTGCCAGCGCCGACGAGCCAGCGTCCCCGTGCCAGCGCCGAGCCGACGAGCCAGCGCCCCCGTGCCCGCGCCGACGAGCCTGCGACCCGGCGCCAGCGCCGAAGTGCCAGCGACCGCGCGCCTGCGACCCGGTGCCTGCGGCGACTCGGTGCCTCCGGCGACGTGCATGCGGCGACGTGCCGGCTGGAACTGCATGGTGCGGCGGATGTAATGTCCGCGCACGCATCCGAGAGGGAGCCAGCGCGGTGAACAATCCGGCCATCGTGCGTGCCCGCGTGCCGCTACGGCTCGGCCTCGCCGGCGGAGGCACCGACCTCAGCCCATACTGCGACCAGTACGGCGGTGCCGTGCTCAATACGACGATCGACCGTTATGCCTACGCCTTCATCGAGCCGGCGAATGACGGAAGGGTGCATTTCATCGCCCCCGATCTGGGCATCGCGGAGGATTTCCCGCCCGATCTCGACGCGCTCGCGGCGGCGCGGCTGCAACTGCATGCTGGGGTGACAAGCCGGATCGCTCGCCAATTCACCGACGGCCGCGTGATGCCGCTCCGCCTCACGTCGTATGTCGATGCGCCGGCTGGCTCCGGCCTCGGTTCCTCCTCCGCCCTGGTGGTGGCGCTGGTGGAAGCCTTCACCACATTGCTGATGCTGCCGCTCGGGCCGTACGACGTCGCGCATCTCGCCTTCGAGGTGGAGCGCATCGACCTCCAGCTCGCCGGCGGCAAGCAGGATCAATATGCGGCGACGTTCGGGGGGACCAATTTCATCGAGTTCCACGCCGCGGACCGGGTGATCGTCAACCCGTTGCGAGTGGCGCCGTGGGTGCTCAACGAATTGGAGACCTCCATGGTGATCTGCTTCACCGGCGTGTCGCGGCGGTCAGAGCATATCATCGTCGAGCAACAGCGCCGCATGGCAGAGCCGGGCGGTGCGGCGCTGGAGGGGCTGCATCAGCTCAAACGCGAGGCGCTGGAAATGAAGGATGCGCTGCTGCGTGGCCAGATCGACCGCATGGCCGAGGTAATGAACCGTTCCTGGCTGGCGAAGCAGCAGACCGCGTCCGGGATCAGCACCAGCCGGATCGAGACGCTGCGCGACCTGGCCTTTGCCAACGGAGCGACCGGCGGCAAAGTCTCCGGCGCGGGGGGTGGCGGATTCATGATGTTCATCGTTCCGCCGAACCGGCGCTTCCAGGTGGTGCGCGCGCTGAATGATGCCGGCGGCGACGCCGGCGGCGTGCACTTCACGGCACAGGGCGCGGAAGCCTGGACGGTGTGAGCTCGGTTTTGCTGGCTCCCCCACCGCTCGAGGGAAGCCAGCGGAGGGGGCCGGTGCGGCACTGTCCCCCCGATCTGCCTCTCAAGCGATAGGGGGGCAGGAAGACCCCCCTCAAGCGGAAGGGGCGCAGGAAGACTCTCTCGGCCGGGTCACATGGGTCCGGCATGTGGGTGCGGCATGAACCGGTGGCCGCGCACTGCGTTGCTCCTGGCAAACGAGAGAAGCGCGCAATGGCACATCAAGGGCCGCCGGGGCCCCTTTCCACGACTGACAACGCGGCCAGGACTATGCGCATGATCGCTGGTGCCGCCGCACTCATCCTGCTGGTCTGGCTGCTTTCCGATATCGTGCTGTTGATCTTCCTGGCCGTGTTGATCGCAGTGATGCTGCGGGGTGCCGCCGGCTGGGCGGCACGCCACACCGGCGTGCCCGAACGAGCCATGCTGGCGGTGGTGACGCTTGCCGTCGCTGCCTTTCTGGTTGGCTTCCTGTACGTCGTTGGACCCCGACTGGTGTCACAGTCGCAAGATCTCTGGACCCAGTTGCAACAGCAGGTAAGTCATCTGCGGTCGCAGTACGGCGACACGCCATGGGGGCATGCGATCTTCGCGCGCCTGTCGCCATCGGGAGCAGTACAGAGCCACATCGCGGTATATGCCGGCAGCGTGGCGACCTCTACGCTCGGCGGCCTTGCCACGACGTTCGTGCTGATCGCCACCGCGCTCTATTTCGCGATCTCGCCTGGTTTGTATATCGACGGCCTGGTACGGCTGTTCCCGTTGCCGTATCGGCCGCGCGCCCGCGACGTGCTGCTGGATATCGGCGAGACGCTGCAATGGTGGTCGCTCGGCCAGTTGATCGACATGTCGGTCGTCGGCGTGCTCACCGGCATCGGTCTGTTCATTCTGGGCGTGCCCTTGGCGCTGGCGCTGGCGGTGCTGGCCGGCCTGTTCACCTTCGTTCCGTATTTTGGAGCCATCATCGCCGCGGTTCCAGCCATGCTCGTGGCACTGACCGTCAGTTGGCAGGATTCCTTATGGGTGCTGGCGATCTTCCTCGGTTGCCACAGCATCGAAGGCTATGTGGTGTCGCCTCTGGTGCAGCGTCGGACGGTCGATTTGCCGCCGGCCGCGAGCATTCTTTCGATGACGATCCTGGGCACCATCTTCGGGCCGCTGGGTGTCATCCTCGGCACGCCATTCGCTGCTGCGCTGCCGGTGACGGTCCGCGAAGTGTATGTGGCGGACGTGCTGGGCGACTCCCAAACCGCGAGAGTTGGTAACCAACTATCGCGACCCGCACCGGCGGCGATCGGATCGGAGCTGCAAAAGGGATGACCGAGGATTGAACCCGGGGCGATGCGCGCAGCCGGAGCGGCGGAGCCACGCCGGGCGGGGTACGACGGCAGAACTATACCGTCATCCCAATAAATAATTGCAACCCAAGGTTGCGTCCATCGCGGCGATACGTTATGGATTCCAACCACGTCCGCGGCCCTGCCTCCGTAGCTCGACACCTGACTCGGCCGGCGAAACGTCAGAGTCCGAAGCCAAGGGGTGGGAAGCGATGGCGGGCAGCACGATCAGCGGCACGATCACCAGCACTGTCACGGCAGGCAGCGCCCTCTATCCAAGTCCGCTGACGATCATCGGAACCGGCGTCATCGCCTTGGCGGCCTATGCGGGCATCGGCGTGGACGGCCCCGCTGACAGTGGAACGCTGATCAACGATGGCGCCGTGACCGGTGGTGCGGGCAGTGCGGCAAGCAGCGGCGGGGCGGGGGGTACCGGCGTCTATCTGCTGGATGGCAACACGGCAACCAATACGGGTGCCATCTCGGGCGGCGCCGGCGGTACCGGCGTTGCTGTCGGCGGCAACGGTGGCCTGGGCGTCTATCTGGCGGCCGGCGCCAGCATGACCAACCAGGCCACCATCACCGGCGGCGCCGGCGGCGATGCGACCGGCGGCAGCGGCGTGGCGCTGGGCACCGGTGGCGCCGGCGTGCTCCTCGGCGGCGGCACATTGACGAACGGCGGCGGTATCACCGGCGGCAATGGTTTTGGTGGCCGAGGCTATGGCGGCGACGGCGCCTATCTGCTGAGCGGCATGCTCACCAATAGCGGCACGATTACCGGCGGCAGCGGCGATATCGGCGGCAGCAGCGGCGACCTGTTTCGCACCGGCGATGGCGTGTATCTCGGCGCCACCGCGACTTTGCTCAACACCGGCCATATAAGCGGTGGTCACGGGCTGTTCTTCGGCGGCAGCGGCATATTCCTGGCGGCGGGTGCCAGCCTGAGCGTGGCAGGCACCGTCACCGGCGGCGATGGTGAAGGCGGCGGCAGTGGCGTTGACCTGTCGGATGGCGGGTCGCTCGGCAATGCCGGCATCGTCACCGGCGGCGCCGGCGACACCGGCGGCAGCGGCATCGACCTGGCCAGCGGTGGGACGCTGACCAACACCGCCACAATCACCGGAGGCGCGGGCTATTCCAGCAGCAGTGGCGCCGGTGGCCAGGGCGGCGTCGGGGTTTCGGCAGCAAATGCCGGCGCGTTAGTCAACACGGCCTTCATCGCCGGCGGCATGGGCGGCGCCGCCAGCGCGGGGAACGGCGGAACGGGCGGCGACGGCGTCGTTCTTGTGCTCGGCGGTACCCTGACCAACGGCACGCCGACCAACAGCGCAAATGCCACCATCACCGGCGGCACAGGCGGCTATGGTTCGGCGGCGGGCGGCTACGGTGGCGTTGGGGTTTACGCAACCGGCGGAACCCTGACCAATGCCGGCGTCATCACTGGCGGCAGTGGTGGCGGGACGGCCCCGTTCCAGTTCGGTGGCAATGGCGGGGTGGCAGTCGTTCTGAGCGCCGGTGCCTTGCTCACCAATACCGGCAGCATCGGCGGTGGTTCCGGCGGCTATGGCTTTTTGGGCGCCAACGGCGCTTCGGGCGCCGCGCTTGGGGCAGGCAGCCTCGCCAGCACGCTGATCAATGCAGCGGTGATCACCGGGGGCTTCGCCGAGGGGGTCGCCCAAGGCAGCGCGGCCACCGTTGCCGGCTATGGCTACGGCGGCAATGGCGTGAGCGTCGCGGCCGGCGATACGCTGATCAACACGGGCACGATCATCGGCGGCATTGGCGTCTCCGTGGCGGCGGGTGGCGCGTTCACCAATCTCGGTGTGCTCGACGGCGGCTCCGGTGTCGATGTCGCGTCCGGCGGCACGGTGATCAACAACGGCGTCATCCTCGGGGGCGTCGGCGCCTATCTCGGGGCCGGCGGCACGCTCACCAACGCCGGTCAGATGAGCGGCGGCTATTACAATGGTGCCCCGGCCGATGCGGTGTCGTTCGCCGCTGCCGGCACGCTCGTCGTCGATCCCGGGGCCAGCTTTATCGGCGAGCTGGTCGGCAATGCGACCGCCACCGACGTATTGGAACTGGCCTCGGGGGCGAGTACCGGCACGCTGGCAGGGCTGGGCGCCACCATCGTCAACCTCGCCAGCATCGTGGTCGAGCCCGGCGCTTATTGGGTACTGGCCGACAGCAATACGCTCGCCGCGGGTGAAACACTGAGCGATTTCGGTACGCTGACCAACATCGGCTCGCTCGTGGTGAGCGGTACGGTGATCGCCTACGGCACGCTGATCAACAGCGGAACGGTGAGCGGCAACGAGGTCGATCTGAACGGCGCATCGCTGACCAATCTCAGCGGCGGCGTCATTTTCGGTTCCACCACCGTGGGCGCCAAGGCCGCAGTTTATGCGGCGATGGACGGCGGTACCGATACGGTCGTGAATCAGGGGCTGATTACGGCTTCCTCGGGCTATGCCGTCGCACTGTACGGGCCAGGCAACGTCAGCAACGCTGCCAGCGGTGTGATCACCGGATATGTCGGGGTGAAGCTGCTTGGCACCAATGCGGCTGTCGCCAATCTCGGGACGATCATCGGCACCACCGACTTCGGCTATGGCGTCACTCTGGGAAATGGCGGTGTCGTCACCAATGGCGCGGCTGGTGCGGGCTCCAGCGCCGCGCTGATCCAGGGTTCCGGCGGCATCGGTTTTGGCGCCGACCCGCCGGGGACCGTCAACAACTACGGCACGGTCATCGGGGTCCACGGCAGTGGCGTCGTCCTGACCGATGGCGGCACGGTTGCGAACGGCGCCGGCGGCGCGACCGCGGCATTGCTCAAGGGCTTCGCGGAGGGCGTCTATTCCCAGGGAAGCTTCGCTGCGCAGATCAGCAACGACGCCACTATCGATGCCACCAACGCGGCCGTCGGCGCTTATGGCATCCTGATCGAAGGCAATGGCACCGTCAGCAATATCGGCACGGCGTCGCTGATTGAAGGCGAGGGTGGCGTTTCGATCGCACTGGCCGGCACGGTCGGCAATGCCGGCACCATCATCGACGCTGCTGCTGCGGTGGTCATCCAGGGCGCGGGGTATGTCGGCAACACTGGTACGGCCTCGCTGATCGAGGGCAATATCGGCGTTTCGATCGGGTCGGACGGAACCGTAACGAATGCCGGCACGATCGAAGCGACCAGCCGGGGTTTCGGATTGTACAGCGTCCTGGTTCAGGGCGCGGGAACCGTCAGCAATATCGGCACGGCATCGCTGATCACGGGGCCCGGTGGCGTCAGGATCGAGCATCAGGGCACGGTCAGCAATGCCGGCAGCATTCTTGCCAAGGTTGCCTACACCGACGCCGTCGCTATCGACGGTTCCGGATCGGTCAACAATATCGGCACGGCTTCGCAGATCGACGGATTCGTCGGCGTTTACATCGATGGCGCAGGCACCGTCAGCAATGCCGGCAGCATCTCCGCCGGCAGCTTCGGCGTCTTTATCCGCGGCGCGGCGTATGTCGGCAATCTGGGGTCGGCCTCGCTCATCACCGGGTATAGCGGCGTTTACACCGCACAGGGTGGCACCGTCAGCAATGCCGGGACGATCGAGTCCAACCAGCGCCCCGTCAGCGGCGCAGCGTTCGGCGTCGAACTGGCGGGTGGGGGGACCATCATCAATGGCGCCGCCACCGCAACCTCGGCATTGATCTACGGTTCGAACGCAGTTTATGCCGAGAACGCCGGCGCCACCGTGGTGAATTACGGCAGCATCGCGTCTGGCGGCGGGGCCGGCGTCGCGGTGGAATTCACCGCCGGTGGCAGCATCGTCAACGGTGCGGCCGGCGATACCGCGGCGTTGATCACCGGAGCCCAGGATGGCGTCCTGGTCACCGCGGATACCGCGACCGTCACCAATTTCGGCACCATCGCCGGCGCATCGTACGGGCTCGATCTCAAGGGTGGCGGCACGCTCATCGATGCCGGCTCGTTCAGCGGCGACACCGCGGCCTATTTCGGCGGCAGCGGCAGCAATCTGCTGGTTGTGGAACGCGGTTATGCGATTACCGGCGCGATCTCCGCTTCGGGCGCCGGCAATACGCTGGAGTTGCTGGGCAGCGTCACAGCTTCGGTCACTGCGAACTATACCAGCCTGGATCCGGTTGGCTTCCAGACCGTGGCCTTTGCGCTTGGTGCCGGCGGCTACGCGACGCTGGAGATCGACAACGACAGCGCCCTGCCGGGGACGCTCGCCGGCTTCATCGGTGCCGGCGATACGGTTGACCTGACGGCGCTGACCGACGTCTTCGGCGCGACCGCCACGGTGAATACGCTGACCAACGTGTTGGCCGTCGTTTCCAATGGTACAACGGTCGATCTGCAACTCAACCCGAGCGGCAACTACAGCGGCGTCACCTGGGTCACCAGGAATGACGGCAGCGATGGGACTGCGGTGTTCCTGGGAAGCCCGTCAGGGCCGCCGCCGTCGAACGTGCCGCCACAAATCAGCGGCACCCAGGCGGATCAGGGCGTTCCGGCGGGAGCGACGGACACGCCGTTCACCAACGTTACGATCAGCGACGGCAGCCCGAGCCCGACCGACAGCGTGACCGCGACCCTGTCCAATCCGTCCTACGGCGCGCTGTCGAACCCCGGCGATAACGGCAGCTTCGACCCGACCACAGGGGTTTATTCGGTCAGTGGTACGCCGGGCCAGGTCACCGACGACATCGACGCACTGGTGTTCACCCCGACCGGGCGGTCGAGCCCTTACATCGCGACCACCGGCCTCACCATCGCCGTCACCGGACCCGGCGGCAGCGTCAGCAACACCGCCACAAGCGTGACCTGGGTGAAGCAGGTGGAGGGACTCGCCGCCATCCCGACCGCCGACATCGTGATCTCGGTCAGTCCGGACGGCAGCAGTTTCGCCACCGCAACTCCCGGCAAGACGAATGAGGCGGTGGTCCTCGATCCGTCCGCAGACACCACCTACACACTGCCGACCGGCTACCAGGCCGAGTTCCTCGGTGACGGCGCGACCAGGGATCCGACGTTGAGCGACCCGTCCGGCGGCGATGCACTGCTGGTCGGCAATACCGGCATCGACACGCTGATTTCTGGCGCCGCCAACGATACGATCCTGGGCGGCAGCGGCAGCACGACGAACATCCAGTTCTCCGCTACAGCCACGCATGGCGTGGCATTCAGCGGGTCGGGCAGCGACATCACCCTGACGGACGCCGGCGGCATGGATACCATCGCCATGCTCGGTGCGGCGTCGGCGAACGTCACGACCAGTGGCTCGGATGCCCTGGTGTTCGGTGGTGTCGGCAGCCTGAGCGCGGCATTGGGAGGTGCCAGTCCGACGCTGGTCGGCGGGTCGGGTCCGGTGACCGCGACGATCGGCGCCGGTATTTCGGGCTCGGTTACGTCGGGTGCGGTGGTGTTCGGTGGCACGGGCAGCCTGGCGATCACCGACCAAGGCAGCAACGATTCGATCGCCGCGTTTGGCGCTGCGTCCGTCACCGCCACGCTCGACGGAACCGACGCCCTGGTGTTCGGCGGTACCGGCGATTTCGTTGCGTCTGTTGGAGGTTCTGGTTCGACCCTGATCGGCGGGTCGGGCGCCATCAGCGCCACGATCGCCGGCGGCGAGTCGGGGGCGTTGGTGTTCGGTGGGTCGAGCACCTTGTCGATCGACGATCAGGGCGGATCCGACACCATCGCCGCGTTCGGCGCATCCCAGGCGAACGTGACGACCGGTGGGGCGGATGACCTTGTCTTCGCCGGCAGCTTCGGGTTCGGCGCGGCGGTGACCGGCAGCAACGACAGCGTCGTTGGTGGGAGTGGGGTTGCCGGCGTGACGATTGCCTCCGGTGCGTCCGGTGCCGTGGTGTTTGGTGGCAGCGCCGGCTTGTCGGTGGACGACCAGGGCAGCCATGACAGCATCGGTGCGTTCGGTGCGGCGTCGGCGAACGTGA
>Ga0182030_10004077_pt1 | contig 31131 bp, 29 predicted proteins | sample 812S3MmetaG_FD_121299 | JGI IMG/M metagenome (GOLD analysis project Ga0182030, IMG submission 121299) | Permafrost microbial communities from Stordalen Mire, Sweden - 812S3M metaG (Illumina Assembly) | ecosystem: Environmental > Terrestrial > Soil > Wetlands > Permafrost | place: Sweden...
CGACTGCCGTTTAATCTGGGAAATTGCCAGCCGCAGAGGCCCCAGGCGTCTCCGGCTGGCTACAGGAGGCCATCGCAGGTGACAATCTGCGTCACATCCTGACCTTAGACGTCCATCCCTGCAGCTCTTTGGCGACGCCCGGCGCGCCTCAGTAAATTAAAAAACTTTGTGAATCATGCACCTACTGGCCGGCCGACTCGATGGCATAGTCGTTGCAACCTCACTGCCCAAGGCGCTAGAGGCCTCGCTGACTTGGATGAGATTTAAAACTGCAACCGGACGACCGGTTACCTGACCACCCTAAGGAGCTCCTCGATATGAAGACGATTCAGAAAGGTTTCACCCTGATTGAGTTGATGATCGTGATCGCGATCATCGGCATCTTGGCGGCGATCGCGATCCCGGCCTATCAGAACTACATCATTCGCTCGCAGGTGACGGAAGGCTTGAGCCTGGCCGACAGCTGGAAAACTGCGGTCGGTGAGTTCTTCGCCAACTACGGCTCGTTCCCCTCAAGCTGGAGCAGCACCGGCAGCTCGACCACCATTGCCATGCAGGCCCAGTCGAGTGGCAAGTACGTCGGTTCGATCACGGTCGGGGCCAGCGGTCAGATCATAATCACCTACAACGGTGCCGCTGCCAATGCCAAGCTGAACAGCGGTTCGAACAATGTTCTGACCCTGCAGCCGGGCCTCAGCAACAACAACGACGTCGTGTGGTTCTGCGGTCTTGCGATAACCGGCCAGTCCGGCCTATCGGTGGCTCCAGTTGCGACTGGCACCTCGATCCCTGCCCAGTACCTTCCGAGCACCTGCCACAACTAAGTTTGGCAGACTCAGACTGGCTTTCGGCCAGCGGAAAAGCCCCTCCCCGGAGGGGCTTTTTCTTTTGGGAGGCCGATCACGTAGCCGACCCCTTGGATATGTAACCATCCGCTGTAATATGAGATGGAACATAGGGTACGTGTCAGTGCCCCGCCGAGCTGTCTTCACGACAAAGGTTGTCCTAAGTCCATGAATGAAAACGCTTCCCTGGCCTTGAGCAGCTCGCGCAGCGGCCTGGGTGGCCTGCCGCAGCGGCTGGTCCAGGACGGGGTCGTGGACGAGTCAGGGATGCATGCGGCACTGCTGGCGGCCAACGAGAAGAAGACCAGCTTTGTCACCCAGCTGATTATGTCGGGCGCCGCCAACGCCCGCGATATCGCCAATGCGGCCGCCAACGAATATGGCGTCCCGATCATGGATCTGACCTCGCTGACGATCGATCTGGATACGGTGCGAGTCGTCTCGGACAAGCTCCTGGCAAAGCATCGGGTCCTGCCACTGTTCAAGCGCGGCAAGAAGCTGTTCCTTGGGGTCGCCGATCCGACCAATCTGCATGCTATCGATGAGATCAAGTTTCAGACCGGACTGACGGTCGAGGCGATCGTCGTCGAAGATGACAAGCTGCAGAAGATCCTCGACAAGGCCATCGAGCAAGTCGACACGGCGATGCCCAACCTCGGCGATGACGAGGGCATGGATCTCGAGGCACTTGAGACCAGTGGCGGCGAAGATGATCTGGGCGAAGCGGCCACCCGCGATGATGTGGAAGATGCCCCTATCGTCCGCTTCGTCAACAAGGTGATGCTCGATGCAATCCGCAAGGGTGCTTCCGATATCCACTTTGAGCCCTATGAAAAGGTGTTTCGCGTGCGCCTGCGAATGGACGGTGTGCTGCGAGAAGTGGCTCAGCCGCCAGTGCAGCTGGCCGGCAAGATCTCGGCGCGCCTGAAAGTCATGTCGCGCCTGGATATTGCCGAGCGGCGTGTTCCGCAGGACGGCCGCATCAAGATGCGATTGTCCAAGACACGCGCCATCGACTTTCGCGTCAGCACCTGTCCGACGCTCTTTGGCGAGAAGATCGTGCTGCGTATTCTCGACCCTTCCTCCGCGATGCTCGGCATCGAGGCGCTGGGTTACGAGCCCTTCCAGAAGGATATTTATCTTAAGTATCTGGCCAAACCCCAGGGCATGATTCTGGTGACCGGCCCGACCGGTAGCGGTAAGACGGTCTCGCTCTATACCGGACTCAATATTCTCAACAAGGAAGATACGAATATTTCAACGGCCGAAGACCCGGCCGAAATTAACCTGCCCGGCGTCAATCAGGTCAACGTCAACAACAAGGTCGGCCTGACCTTTGCGGCGGCATTGCGCGCGTTTTTGCGCCAGGATCCGGACGTGGTGATGGTCGGTGAGGTGCGTGACCTGGAGACCGCCGAAATCGCCATCAAGGCGGCGCAGACCGGCCACTTGGTCATGTCGACGCTGCACACGAACGATGCGCCGCAAACGCTCACCCGTCTTATCGACATGGGCGTGAAGCCCTACGCGATTGCGACGTCGGTGAGCCTGATCATTGCGCAACGTCTGGCACGACGCCTGTGCAGCAGCTGCAAGGCCTTGGTCGACGTGCCGGCCGAGGCGCTGCGCAAGGAAGGTTTTTCGGAAGCCGATATTGCTGCCGGCATCAAGATCTATGCCGCCAAGGGTTGCTCCAACTGTGCCGATGGCTACAAGGGGCGGCTCGGTATCTACCAGGTCATGCCAGTCACCGAATCGATCGGCCGGCTCATCATGGCCGGCGGCAATGCCATCGATATTGCCGATGAAGCGGCCAAGCAAGGCGTCTGGGACCTGCGACGTTCCGGGCTCGAAAAGGTTAAGGCCGGGATGACCAGCCTTGATGAAATCAACAGCATAACGATTGAGTAAATTCATGGCGCAAGCAACCACCGCAGTCCGCCTCAAGAAAGACATCGCCTTCCAGTGGGAGGGGATGGACAAGAAGGGCCAGAAGATCAAAGGCCGCACCCTGGCTCTCAGCGAGCAGGCGCTGCGCGTCGAACTGCGCCGGCAAGGCGTGGCCCCGACGCGCATCAAGAAGCAGGCCACACAGCTTGGCGGCGGCAAAGTCAATCCCGGCGACATCGCCGTGTTCAGCCGCCAGCTCGCCACGATGCTGGCCGCCGGCATTCCGCTGGTGCAGGCGTTCGAGATCGTAGGCGCGGGCCACGACAAGCAGTCGGTGCAGAAACTGGTGCTGGACATCAAGGCCGATATTGAAGGCGGTACCTCCTTACACGAGGCGCTCGGCAAACACCCGCTGCAATTCGATGACCTGTTCGTCAATCTGGTCGAGGCCGGCGAGCAGGCCGGCGCGCTTGATACGATGCTCGAGAAGATCGCGACCTACAAGGAAAAGACCGAGGCAATCAAGAAGAAGGTCAAGAAGGCGCTGTTTTATCCGGCCGCCGTGCTCGTGGTGGCCGTCATCGTAACGATCATCCTGCTGATCTTCGTGATTCCGCAGTTCGAAACCCTGTTCAAGGGCTTTGGTGCTGACCTGCCAGCCTTCACACAGGCGGTGATCAACCTATCCAAGGCCGTACAATCCTATGGCCTGCTCATGGCTATCGCTGTGGGCGGCGCCGTATTTGCATTCCTATACTTCAAGAAACGCTCGCGCAAAATGCGCGAATTCCTTGACCGGGCCATGCTGAAATTTCCGGTCATTGGACCGATTCTGTACAAGGCCGCGATCGCCCGCTATGCGCGTACACTCTCGACCATGTTCCAGGCCGGCGTGCCGCTGGTCGAGGCGCTCGAGTCGGTGGCCGGCGCCTGCGGCAACATCGTTTTTGAAGACGCCGTGATGAAGATGCGCGATGAGGTGGCCACTGGTCAGCGCCTGCAGCGCGCGATGGAAAACACCGGCATCTTCCCAAATATGGTGGTGCAGATGATCGCAGTCGGTGAGGAATCCGGCTCCCTCGACACCATGTCGGGCAAAGTCGCTAGCTTCTACGAGGAAGATGTCGACAACGCAGTCGACAGCATGTCGAGCCTGCTCGAACCGCTGATCATGGCGATCCTGGGCGTACTCGTGGGCAGCCTGGTCATCGCGATGTATCTGCCGATCTTCAAACTCGGGTCTGTGGTCTGATCCGACGTTGAATTCGGGACTTCTGAGCCTGCTTCAGGACTCGCCGGCCCTGCTGGGCACGGTGGCGCTGATTCTCGGGCTGCTGGTAGGCAGCTTTCTCAACGTCGTCATCTATCGCCTGCCCATCATGCTCGAGCGCCAGTGGCGCGAGCAGGCCCAATCCTCGGACGGCGAGACCGCAGCGGCCAAGCCAGCCCCGAAGTTCAACCTGATCGAGCCCCGCTCCTGCTGCCCGGCCTGCAAGAGCCCGATCCGGGCCTACCAGAACATACCGGTCTTGAGTTTCCTGCTGCTGCGCGGACGCTGCGCGCACTGCAAGGCGCCGATCTCGTGGCGCTACCCGGCGGTCGAGGCATTGACCGGCGCCCTCAGTGCGCTCGCGGCGCTGCACTTCGGCGCCACGGCCAGCGGTGCGCTGGCGATGGTCGTGACCTGGTTTCTGATCGCGCTGACCTTTATCGATCTGGATACACAGCTGTTACCGGATTCGCTGACCTTGCCGCTGCTGTGGATTGCGTTACTGGCCAGCGCCACTTTTCCGCTCCACGGGCGCCTGAATCTGCCCGTAGATCCGGTGAGCGCGATCCTGGGTGCGGTAGCCGGTTACCTCAGTCTGTGGAGCTTCTATCAGCTGTTTCGGGCGCTCACGGGCAAGGAAGGCATGGGCTACGGGGACTTCAAGCTCCTGGCCGCGCTGTGCGCCCTGCTTGGGTACAAGATGCTGCTGCCGATCATCCTGTTCGCTGCCTTAAGCGGGGCGCTGATCGGTATCGGTCTGATCGTGGCCAGACGTCGCGGCCGCAGTGTGCCGATACCCTTTGGCCCGTTTCTGGCGATCGCCGGATATCTGGCCATGCTGTGGGGACCGCAGTGGGTAGATGCCTATTTGGGCCTCTACGGGCGCCGCTGAGCACGGCGCGCGCCAGTGAGCTCCCAGGATCCCCCAGCCGCCTCGCACAAGCCCTGGGTACTCGGCCTGACCGGCGGCATCGCCAGCGGTAAGAGCAGCGTCGCCAGGGAATTTGCGGCGCTGGGCGTGCCCGTGATTGATCTGGATGATATCGCCCGCGAGGTCATGAGCCCCGGCAGTCCGGTGCTCGATGAGGTATTCGCGCGCTTTGGCGCCGCGGTGCGCCAGCCTGATGGCAGCCTTGATCGGCGCGCGCTGCGCCGTATTGTGTTCGCTGACCCTCAGGCCCGCCGCGCGCTCGAGGGACTGACGCACCCGGCCATATTGCGCCTGAGCGCTGCCCGTAGCGCCCAGCAGCGCGGCCCTTACCAGATCATCGTTAACCCATTGCTCCTCGAGAGCGGGGATCTGCAGCGTTATCAGCGCATCCTGGTGATTGACTGCCCCGAAGCCACACAGCTTGAGCGGCTGCGCCAGCGCGACGGCAGCAGTAGCGCCGAAGCCCAGGCCATGCTGGCAGCACAGAGCCCACGCGCCGCCCGGCTGGCGGTGGCGGACGATATCATCAGCAACGAAGGGGATCTGGCCGCACTGGCCGCACAGGTCAAAACACTGCACGCGCGGTACCTGAAACTGGCTGAAAACAGGCTTGCGCAGGCGCGCTGAGCAAACAGCTGGCGAGCACTGGGCGTGCCGCGCCGGAAAAAAGACTGCCCGCAACGTTTACGCCGCCTGCGGCACTCAAGCACAATAGGCCGATGGCTTTCGAACAATACGACCCGGCGGCCGCTGCCGGTCAGCCCGCGGTCTTCGAGCAGCCGCTCAACGAGCGGATGCGCACCTTTCTACGGCTGGATTTCCTCTACAACCAGGCCCTGTTCCACAACGAGAAATCCAGCCCCTGGGGCAGCCGCGCCGCGATGACGAGCCTGCTCGATATGCTCTCGATCGCTGCGCGCGGCGATGTGCGCAGCGACGTGCTAAAGGAGCTCGAGCGTCACCTGGCGCTGCTCACAGACTTTCAGAACCATCCCGGGATCGATGCGACGCGGCTGCGATCACTGATCGAGAATCTGGTGCGACTGCGTACCGATCTGGCAAATGTCGGCGCCTCCTGGCTGCAGCCGCTGCGTGATTCGGAGTTCCTGGCCGCCATCAAGCATCGCAGTGCGATTCCGGGGGGCACATGCGAGTTTGATCTGCCTGATTACTTCTTCTGGCTGAATCAGGCCGATGAGGAGCGCTCGCAGGCCTTTGGACGCTGGCTTGGGATGCTGCGCCCGCTGTGCGATGCGATCGCTGAGCTGTTGTGGCTCACGCGCCAGAACGGGCGCTCGCGCGCCGAAGTGGCGCCGGGCGGGCAGTGCACGATCAGCTTCGATCGGGAAACACCCTACCAGCTGTTACGCATCACGCTGGCGCCCGGATCGACGCTCTATCCCGAGATCAGCGGCAGCCACTATCGCTGCAGCCTGCGCTTTCTGGAGTGGCGCGGCATCGACAGCCGCGCCAAGCAGGCGACTGATGAGGTGAGCTTCACGCTCACCTGCTGCCCGTAGGCGGCTTCAAGTGACGAGCCTCAGCTGCCCCACCTGTGGTCGGCGTATCCAGTGGTCCGAAGAATTCCCTTGGCGCCCATTCTGCAGCGAGCGCTGCAAAATGGTGGATCTGGGGGCCTGGTTCACCGAACGGCATACCATTGCGGGTGAGCCGGCCGACCCCGATGACCCGCAGCTACCACCCGCCCACGAGCGCGAAGACTAGGGAGCTGCGCACCGCTACAGTTTGATCTTGCCGCCGCCGGGAATCGGGCCGCCGCCGGCAACGTCCGGCACTACGATGCGTGAGGCCGATTCGCGTCGGTATTCGCGTGCTTCCTCGATGGCCTGTTCGAGCGCGACGTTCACGGCCTCGGGAAAGCGCGTGATGGCCTGCTCGAGCGTTTCAGCCTCAATCTCAAAAGCGAGCGGCAGCACGCCTCCGGGTGTCAGAAGCTGCGTCTGCCCCGAATAGATTGTGGCGCGCGTGGCATCGGTGTGCCCCTCAAGCGTCACCGGCACCAGGCGTCGCACGGTCCCGGCGCGTCGGTCGGTAAAGACCTCTTCGCGGTACAGATCCTTAGCATCGAGTTGCACATCGGGAAGCCCGGTATCCTGCGCCATATCAATTCAACCTCACCACTTATTTCTGGTTCAATGCATCAACGATCGGCCAGTCTGCTGGCAGCAGATCTTCACCGAAAAGGGCCGCCGGTGCCACCCACCGCAGCGCCTGGCCTTCGAGGCCCAGGGCACTGCCGCTGTACTGGCCCACGCTCCAGACACTCAAGCTCACCTGCCGATCCGGATACTGGTGCTCAAGTCGCAGCAGTGCGGAGCACTCCTGGACCTCGATGCCCAGCTCCTCAGCCAGTTCACGCTTCAGCGCGGCGCGCTCGCTCTCCCCGGCCTTGAGCTTGCCGCCCGGGAACTCCCACTTGCCCGCCATGAATTTTCCTTCGGGTCGCTGTGTCAGCAACACCCGACCTTCGGCGTCATAAAGCACGCCAGCGACCACATGTAAGCGCAGGCTCGCGCCGGCTGCTGCGCCGATCAACTACTGGCCTTCGGCCAACGCGCCATGGCAGTGCTTGAATTTCTTGCCTGAACCGCACGGGCACGGCTCATTGCGCCCGACCTTGCGGTCGCCCCGAACAAACGGGGCCGTGCCCATCATCGCTCCGGCCGCGGTGTCCAGACCAGGCGCTGCCGGCGGCGGCGGCTCGGCGGCAGCGAGCATCGACTGTGCCTCGGCATGCTGCGCCTGCAGCTGGCGCATCAGGCGTTCGCGCCGCTCGGCTTCCTCGCGTTCAAGCTGTTCGGGACTGCGGATTTCGACCCGCGAGAGAATGGAGACCGTCTCGAACTTGACCAGGCTCAGCATCGCGGTGAACAGCCCGAAGGCTTCGCGCTTGTATTCGTAGCGATAGTCCTTCTGGGCATAGCCGCGCAGGTGGATTCCCTGACGCAGATAATCCATGCCGGCCAGATGATCACGCCAGTGCTGATCGAGCGTCTGCAGCAGCAGATCGCGTTCGACCTGGCGCATCCGCGGCGCATTGAAGCGCGCTTCCTTCTGCTCGTAGCTGTCCATGACCGCGCGCTGAATGCGCTCACGCAGCGTCGCCTCCTCCATCTCCGGCTCGGCCGCGAGCCAGGCCTGCACGTCCAGATCGAGGTTCAGATCGCGCACCAGCGCCGCTCGCAGCTCGGCCAGGTCCCAGTCGGCCGGCGGGCTGTGGGGCGTAACATGATTGTTGATCAGCCCGGTAACCACCTCGGTGTACATGCCACGGATCGCCTCGCTCAGATCCTGAGTCCGCAGGATCTCGGTGCGCTGCTGGTAAATCACCTTGCGCTGATCGTTGGCCACATCGTCGAACAGCAACAGGTTCTTGCGGATGTCGAAGTTATGGGCCTCGACTTTGCGCTGTGCTTTTTCAATCTGGCGCGAGAGCAGGCGGCTTTCTATGACCTCGCCGGCCTTCATGCCGGCCATTTGCAGCATGCGCTTGGTGCGGTTGGGGTCACCGAAGATGCGCATCAGGTTGTCTTCCATCGACAGATAGAAGCGGCTTGAACCCGGATCGCCCTGGCGGCCGGAACGGCCACGCAGCTGATTGTCGATGCGGCGCGACTCGTGCCGCTCGGTACCGATGATGTGCAGGCCACCGGCCGCGATGACCTGATCGTGCCGCTCCTGCCACTGGGCCCGGCCGGCGGCGAGCGCCTCCTCGCTGGCCTCAGGTCCCAAGGCCTCGACCTCGGCTTTCGGATTGCCGCCAAGCACAATGTCCGTGCCGCGGCCGGCCATGTTGGTGGCGATCGTGACCGCGCCCGGACGACCGGCCTGGGCGATAACGTGGGCTTCGCGCTCATGCTGCTTGGCATTGAGCACCTGGTGGGCAATGTCCTGCTTTTCGAGGAGTCCGGCCAGGAATTCACTGGTTTCGATCGAGGTCGTGCCGACCAGCACCGGCTGCGAGCGCGCCACGCACTCGCGGATGTCGCTGATGATCGCCTCGAACTTATCCTGCTGCGTGAGGTAGACAAAATCCGCATGATCCTTACGGATCATCGGCCGGTGCGTGGGGATCACCAGCACTTCAAGCCCATAAATCTGCAGGAATTCGGGCGCTTCGGTATCGGCTGTGCCGGTCATGCCCGAGAGCTTGCTGTAGAGGCGGAAGTAGTTCTGGAAGGTGATCGAGGCCACCGTCTGGTTCTCTTCGCGCACCCGCACGCCTTCTTTGGCCTCGACCGCCTGGTGCAGGCCATCGGACCAGCGCCTGCCGATCATCGTGCGGCCGGTGAACTCATCAACGATGATGACCTCGCCGTTGCGGACGATGTACTCCACATCGCGTCGGTAGAGCGCATGGGCGCGCATCGCGGCGTTCAGGTGGTGCATCAGACGGATGTTGGCTGCATCGTAGAGGCTCTCGCCATCACGCAGTAAGCCAATCTCACCCATCAACTGCTCAACCCGTTCGTGGCCCGCTTCGGTCAGGTGGATCTGCTTGCCCTTCTCGTCCACTGAGTAATCGCCCGGGCCCTCCTCGGTCTCCTGCTTGGTCAGGCGCGGGACCAGCGCGTTGATCTTCTGATAGACCTCGGTGCTTTCCTCGGCAGGACCAGAAATGATCAGCGGCGTGCGCGCCTCATCGATCAGGATCGAATCGACCTCATCAACGATCGCGAAGGCGAGCTTGCGCTGCACGCGGCTCTCGAGCCGATACGCCAGATTGTCGCGCAGATAATCAAAGCCGAATTCATTGTTGGTGCCATAGGTGATGTCACAGGCATAGGCCGCGCGCTTCTCCTCCTCTTCCTGCTGTCCCCGGATCACGCCTATGCTCATGCCGAGGAAGCGAAATACCGGGCCCATCCACTCGGCATCGCGCGAGGCCAGGTATTCATTAACGGTGACGACATGCACGCCATCGCCGGTCAGGGCATTGAGGTACGCCGGCAGTGTGGCTACCAGCGTCTTGCCCTCACCAGTGCGCATCTCGGCGATGCGCCCCTGGTGCAAGGAGATGCCGCCGATCAGCTGCACATCAAAATGGCGCATCTTCAGCACGCGGCTGGCCGCTTCACGCACCACGGCGAAGGCCTCAGGCAATAGCGAGTCAAGGCTCGCGCCCTGCTTGAGGCGCCCCTTGAATTCTTCAGTCTTGGCCGCCAGCGCCTCGTCCGAGAGCGCCTTGAGCGCCGGCTCAAAGGCAGCCGCCTCACGGACAGGCCGGGCCATGCCTTTTACGAGCCGGTCGTTGCGAGAGCCAAAAATACGGGTCAGGGCCTGGAGCACAGGAGGTCCTTTGAGATAAAAATCAGAGAAATCAAATACTTACAATAAGGCCCGGGTTTGGGGAGGGCGTATTGTACGTAAGCTTCGGCAGGCGCGGAACTTGTTAGTTCGCTTGGGCCTAGTGCTCAACGAAGGAGATCGGATCGATCTGGCGACCGTCCTTGAGAACTTCGAAATGTACGTGGGGCCCGGTCGAGCGGCCGGTCGAACCCACCTGGGCAATCGACTGACCGCGCTGCACGGTGTCGCCGACGGCGACGTAGATCTTTGAATCATGCGCATAGCGGGTCGTGTAGCCATTGCCGTGATTGATCTCAACCAGGTTTCCATAGCCTTCGCGCGGCCCAGCCCAGGTGACAATGCCACTGGCAACCGCCTGCACGTCGGCACCGCTCTCGCTGGCGAAGTCCACGCCCTTGTGGAACGCCTCTTCGCCGTTGAAAGGATCCATGCGCTCGCCAAAGTACGAGGAGATGTAGCCATCGACAACCGGACGGCCCGACGGGCGGATGTCGGCCGACAACTCGCGGCCCAGAATGACGTTCTGGAGCGCGTCGAACTGCGAAGAGCGCAGATCCAGATGCGCATCGAGGGCTTCAATACCGCTCTGCAGCTCGGGAATCTGCGCGCCGTGCGTGGCCGAGTCACTCTCAGGCCCACCCTGCGGCGGATCATGATCGAAATCGAATTCCTTACTGTTGATGTTGGCCATCTGCGTCAGTCGTTTGCCGAGAGCGTTCAGGCGGATCAGGTGTGCGTCCAGCTGCCCCAGACGCATGGCCAGCGCATCGACCCGATCCTGAAGCTGCACATGCAGTGCGGCAATCTCGGCGCGCTGCTTGGTGAAAACATCGGAGGCCAGAACGCGCGGGTCAGTCCCGAAGTACTCCCCGAGCATGAACACGCCGGTCAGCAGGCCGAGCACGCTCACGGCAGTAAGGCCCAGGGTCAACGGGTGCGACAGATTCAGATGGCGCGCGCGACCTTCGCGGCGCGAGAAGAAGATCAAATTCATGCCGGTGACTCCGGGCGTCCCGCAGGAAAGAGGCCGAAACTTGCGGAAGGCTGCTGGCGCCTATCAGGCGCCCGGGCACACCTCGCAGAGTGCTGCGTGCCCTCTTGAGCTGCAAATGCAGTAGCCTTGCTCGCCGGTAACCCCGCTGTCATAGCGCACTCCGCTTTAGACCGGTGGCTTTGCGTCCCCGCCTTTCGGCGGGTTTGCCCTTGATCGGTGCCAAGAACTATGCCGAAGAACCACCTGCAAAACAAGAAGCGACCCCTCAAACTGGGAAAAAGCCCGTTTCGTGGTTCAGGAAGTTCCATTGAAATCAGTAAGTTACTGGCACGTGATTCCACATTGCATAAAATTGCTGCGATTGCCGGCGCGCAGCAGCAATGGCTCACCTGGGTGCGCGAACAGCTGCCGGCGGAGCTGGGGCCGCACGTGGTCCAGGTGGTGATTAAGGCCGGGGAGCTGATCGGCTATGCCGAATCCGCCGCCTGGTGCGAGCGGCTGCGCTATGCCACCGAACCGTTGCTGGCCAAGGCCAGCCAGCTCGACCCGGCAATTGTCCGGGTTCGGCTTCGGGTCAGTCCCGCCAGCGGCGCCTCGGCCCGAAAGCGCTGAGCCAAAAGCGGCGGCCGACAGGCCCCGCACATTACATATTACCGGCCAGAGCCGCGGGCTGAGGTTTCTTCAGGAAGCGAGCGCGGTCTGCGGCGCCGGCTGCGCCTGCAGGTAGGAGATCGGTGCCAGTTCGGGCCGTTCGAAGGTCACCTCTTCCCAGGCGCTGCGATCGGCCAGCAACGTACGCAGCAGGCGATTGTTCAGGCCGTGGCCGGACTTGTGACCGCTGAATTCACCAATCAGGCTGTGCCCGAGCAGATACAGGTCGCCGATTGCATCGAGAATCTTGTGCTTGACGAACTCGTCCTCGTAGCGGAGCCCATCTTCATTGACCACTCCGGCATCATCGAGCACGATCGCATTATCCAGCGTTCCGCCGAGCGCGAGATTGCGTGAACGCAGAGTCTCCAAGTCGCGCATAAAACCGAAGGTTCGCGCGCGGCTGATTTCCTTCAGGAACGAGGTGGTCGAAAAATCCATCGTCGCGCGCTGGACGCGCCGCTTGAACACCGGGTGGTCGAACTCGATTTCAAAATTAACCTTGAAGCCTTCGAAGGGCTCAAACTTCGCCCACTTGTCGCCATCTTCCACCCGCACCGGCTTGAGGACGCGGATGAAGCGCTTGGGTGAGTGCTGCTCCTCAATTCCAGCCGACTGCAGCAGAAACACGAACGGACCGGCGCTGCCGTCCATGATGGGCACTTCCGCGGCGTTGAGCTCGACCCGCGCGTTATCAATCCCGAGCCCCGCGAATGCCGAGAGCAGATGCTCAACGGTCGAGACCTTGGCCGCGCCGTGGATGAGTGTGGTTCCAAGTGTGGTCTCGCCGACATTCTCGGCGCGCGCCGGGATGTCCTGAGTCTGCGGCAGATCGGTACGGAGGAAGACGATGCCCGAGTCGGCGGCACCGGGCCTGACGGTCATCAGCACCTTCTTGCCCGTGTGCAGGCCGACTCCCGTGGCACGGATGCTGTTGCGCAGAGTACGTTGACCAACCATGAGTGGTGTTTCCCGTCGCTAGCGTAATAGGGGGCGCGCGCCTGATGTCAGGACATCGAACACGCGCACTGACTCTGGGTTCCCTGACGCGAACCTGTAACCTACCACACGCGCCGCGGCTCCTGCCACGGCACGCTGCACCGCACGAATTCCCGGCATCAGTCGGCCTGACGACGCAGGAAGGTCGGAATATCCAAGAACTCCCCGCTGGTCTCAGGCGCCGCGGCCCGCGGACTCTCATTCACGGCGACTTTCTGACGACGATAGTTCGTCGGCTGATCGTAATCCGAGTAATTGACTGTCGCGGGCGATTCGCCCTTGTTGTTAACCACCATGCGTGCCGAACGCTGGGCCGGCGGCACCGGGAGCACCGGCTCGGCGCGCAGCTGGCGGCTCGCCCGGTTGCCCAAGCCGGTGGCCACCACGGTGACGCGGATCTCATTGGACATTTCCGGATCAATGACCGTGCCGACCACGACCGTTGCGTCCTCCGAAGCGAACTCCTTGACGATACGCCCTACTTCCTCAAACTCACCGATCGCCAGATCAAGCCCGGCGGTGACGTTCACCAGGATGCCATTGGCACCGGCCAGATTGATGTCCTCGAGCAGCGGTGAGGAGACAGCGGCAGCCGCTGCATCGCGGGCGCGATTCTCGCCACTGGCAACGCCTGTGCCCATCATCGCCATGCCAGTCTCGGACATGACCGTACGCACGTCGGCAAAGTCGACATTGATCAGGCCCGGTCGCGTGATCAGCTCGGCGATGCCCTGCACCGCGCCCTGCAGCACCTGATTGGCACTCTTGAAGGCATCGAGCAGCGTGGTGGTCGGCCCGAGTACTGTCAGCAGCTTCTGGTTCGGGATCGTGATCAGCGAGTCGACGTTCTTGGTCAGCTCCGCGATCCCATGATCGGCTACCAGCGAGCGCTTATTGCCTTCCATCGTGAAGGGCTTGGTCACGACCGCGACGGTCAGAATTCCCTGCTCGCGCGCAAGCTGCGCGACCACGGGTGCTGCGCCGGTGCCGGTACCACCGCCCATGCCGGCAGTGATGAAGAGCATGTCGCAACCCTGGATCAGCTCCAGGATCCGGTCACGATCTTCCTGCGCCGCCTGGCGACCGATCTCCGGATCGGCTCCCGCTCCCAGCCCCTTGGTGATGTTGCTCCCGATCTGCAACGCGGTCTTGACCTTGGAGGCCTTGAGCGCCTGCGCATCGGTATTGATGCAGATGAATTCAACTCCTTCAATGCCGCTGGATACCATGTGGGAGACGGCATTGCCACCGCCACCACCCACGCCAATTACTTTGATTACAGCACTCTGGCTATAAGCGTCCATCAGTTCAAACATAGTGTCAGCTCCCCTTAACAGTGACTTGAGGTCGAAAAAACTCTAGAAATTGCCCTGGAACCATCGCTTCATGCGTGCCATCGCCCCGCCAACGCTCTTGGCGCGCGGCCCACCGCCGCTGCTGCTGTGAGCGTTGGCGCAGGCATACAGCAGCAGTCCTACCGCCGTTGAATAAATTGGATTGCGCACCGCATCGGTCAGGCCGCGACCTTGCTGCGGAATACCCAGCCGCACCGGCACGTGAAAGATCTCCTCGGCCAGATCGATCGCTCCTTCCATGCGCGCGCTGCCGCCCGTGAGCACAATGCCGGCGGCAATGATTTCCTCGAAGCCGCTGCGACGCAGCTCCTCGCGGATCAGATTGAACAGCTCCTCGTAGCGCGGCTCGACTACTTCAGCGAGCGTCTGGCGCGCGAGGCGGCGTGCGGGCCGATCGCCGACGCTCGGCACTTCGATGCTCTCATCGGGATTTGCCAGCTGCGAGAGCGCGCAGGCATAGCGGATCTTGATGTCCTCGGCGTACTGGGTCGGGGTGCGCATCGAGACCGCGATATCGTTGGTCACTTGATCCCCGGCAATCGGGATCACCGCCGTGTGGCGAATGGCACCACCGCTGAACACCGCAATATCGGTAGTGCCACCACCGACATCGACGATGCATACCCCCAGCTCCTTCTCATCGTCCGTCAGCACTGCGAAGCTGCTGGCAAGCTGCTCGAGTACGATGTCCTCGACCGTCAGACCGCAACGTTGCACGCACTTGATGATGTTCTGCGCGGCGCTGTCGGCGCCCGTGACAATATGCACCTTGGCCTCAAGCCGCACTCCTGACATGCCGATCGGATCGCGGATGCCTTCCTGCCCATCGATGATGAATTCCTGCGGCAGCACATGCAGGATGCGCTGATCAGCCGGGATCGCCACCGCCTTGGCGGCCTCGATCACATGATCGACATCGCTCTGCACCACTTCACGATCGCGGATCGCTACCACGCCGTGCGAGTTGAGGCTGCGCACGTGGCTGCCGGCGATGCCGGCGTAGACCGAATGGATCTCGCAGCCGGCCATCAGCTCGGCTTCCTCGACCGCGCGCTGAATGGACTGCACGGTCGACTCGATATTGACGACCACACCTTTCTTGAGGCCGCGCGAGGGCTGGGAGCCCAGGCCGATGACCTCCACAGAGCCGTCGGCCGCGAGCTCTCCGACCAGGGCCACGACCTTGGAGGTGCCGACATCCAGTCCCACGACCACTGAACGGTCCGAACGCTTAGGCATCGGGAGGAGCTTCCTTTGGTAAGAGCGCGCCGGCCAAGTGGCTGGCCGCATTGCGCCAGCCGACCGCAAAGCCGTTGGAGTAGCGCATGTCCACATAGGCAATGTCGGTGGCGCGCTGGCTGATCAGATGCAGCGCCGCGCTGGCGAAGCGCTCGAAACGCTCATCGACCTGACGGTTGCCAAGGCGCACCGTGACGCCGTTGTCGAGCAGCAGCTCCCAGGCCCCACGTGTATCCAGTCGCACGGCCACCAGCCGCATGCCCGCTTCGACAATCCGTCCCTGAGCCGCCTGATAACGGGCGACCACTTCCGGCGCGGTGCCATCGGGGCCGGAAAGCTGCGGCAGCTCCGGAGGCACGAAGCGCGCCTCACTGATAAACAATTGCCCGCGCGCGTTCACCAGATCCCCGGCATTCCACCGTGCCACGGCCACCTGCTCGGCCACGTGCACCGTAAGGGCCCGCGGCCAGCTGCGCTGCACGGTCGCCACGTCCACCCACGGCAGAGCGCTCACCCCACGCCGCACGCGATCCAGATCCACCGTGATCAAGCCGGCGCCACGCAGATTGGCGCGTACCGCCTTTTCAACATCGAGTGCCGAAAGGTGTTGGAACGAGCCATCAACGCGCACACTTGCAATGGGTTGATCAAGCAGATGCACCAGCGCTATGCCGGCCAGCACCAGCCCGGCGCCAGCGCCGAAGATCAGGCCCAGCGCGCGCCACGGAAGCGCCGGCAGCCTCCAGCCTTTGCGCTCGGAGGTTCGGCGACGGTTGCTGCGGCGGCGGTTCAGCACGGCACTCTCACAAAACTGGTCTCGAGCACACGGCAGACCAGCTGCTCGAAGCTGATGCCCGCGGTACGGGCGGCCATCGGCACCAGACTGTGATCGGTCATGCCCGGGACAGTATTTATTTCCAGCAGCAATGGTCGGCCAGTGCCGTCCATCATGAAGTCGGCGCGGCCCCAGCCTTCGGCGCCACATGCTTCGAACGCGGCCAGCGCCAGTTGGGCCAGGTGCGCTTCCACCGGCGCGGCCAGTCCGGAAGGACAGAAGTAGCGCGTATCGTCGCGGAAGTACTTGGCCTCATAGTCATAAAAGGTGCGTGGCGTTTCGATGCGGATCGACGGGAGCGCAGCCCCCTGCAGAATCGCAACGGTGTACTCCGCGCCGGTAATCCATGGCTCGGCAAAGACCACCGGGTCAAATTTGTGAGCCGCCGCGAAGGCGCTGCTAAGCTCGGCTGCGCTTGTAACCCGGCTCATGCCGACGCTCGAACCCTGGGTCGCTGGCTTGACGATCATCGGCAAACCCAGCCGCTCGATTGCCGCATCGAGATCGGCCATCCCCTTGAGCACGACATAGTCGGCCGAGGGCACGCCAATAGCGCTCGCCAGCCGCTTCGTGCGCAGTTTGTCCATGCCGATAGCCGAACCCATTACCCCGCTCCCGGTATAGGGGACACCCAGAAACTCCAGCGCACCCTGCAGCGTGCCGTCCTCGCCGCCGGGGCCGTGCAGTGCAATCCAGACGCGCTCGAAGCGCTCCTCGCGCAACACCGCCAGCGCTCGCTCAGCCGGATCAAAGCCGTGTGCGTCAACGCCCGCACGCAGCAATGCGGCCAGTACCGCGTTGCCCGTCAGGAGTGAAATTTCACGCTCGCTCGAGGTGCCGCCAAACAGCACGGCCACCCGACCGAACTCCTTGACATCATTGACCCGGCGCACCGCCCCGGGCTCGTATCGCAAATGCATCAGAGCTGCTCCCCGACAATCTTGACTTCCGGTATCAGCAGCACGCCATGCACCCGCTGCACTGTTTGCTGCACGTGAAGAATCAGCTGCTCCAGATCCGTCGCCGTGGCATCACCCTCATTGAGGATGAAGTTCGCGTGCTTCTCGGACACGACGGCACCGCCAATCTGAAAGCCCTTGAGGCCGGCGGATTCGATCAGGCGCGCGGCGTGATCGCCTGGCGGATTGGTGAAAACCGAGCCGCAGCTCCATTCCCCCAGCGGCTGCGTCTGGCGACGGCGTTCAGCGAGCTGGCGCACGTGCGTTGCAGCGGCCGCATCGCGCCGCTCGAACTTCAGCTCCGCGCCGAGGAACCACTCGTCATTGGCGGGACGAGTGACGTGGCGGTAGCCGGGCTGGTATTCGCTGGCCGGCCGGGTGCGGCGTGCGCCGCGCCGGTCAATGACCTCCACGCTCATCACCTGGGCCCAGGTTTCGCCGCCGTAGGCGCCAGCGTTCATCGCCAGCGCTCCGCCCAGGGTGCCCGGAATCCCGCCGAAAAACTCGGCCTGCCCCAGTCCCCAGGCCGTGCACTGGCGCGCCAGGCGCGCGCACGGCACGCCGGATTCACAACTGACGCGTGTTTCGGCGAGGCGCGCCACCTTGGTGAATGCTCCATGGGTGCAGATCACGACCCCGCGAATTCCACCCTCGCGCACCAGCAGGTTGCTGCCCAGGCCAACCCAGTACACCGGCGTCTCCGGCTCGAGTGAACGCAGAAAGCTCGCCACATCATCGCGATCGCGCGGCGTGAAAAACACCTCCGCCGGCCCGCCAACACGCCAGGAGGTGTGCTTGGCCATCGGCTCATCGCGCCGCACACGCAGTTCAAATTCCGGAGCCACAGCAACGCTCATGGCTTGGCTCCCGCAGCCAGTCGCGCCGGCAGCGCATGCGCAATCGCACCAATGTGGCCTGCACCCATGGTCACAATAAGATCGCCGTCCTGAATGACATCGCGCAGCGGCGCAGCAATGTACTCGGCACGGCTGACAAAAATCGGCTCTACCTTGCCGCGGCTGCGGACCGCACGACAGATCGCGCGGCCATCGGCACCCTTGATCGGTTCCTCACCCGCGGCATAGACCTCGGTGATCAGCAGCACGTCGACGGTCGAGAGCACACCGGCGAAGTCATCCAGCAGATCGCGCGTGCGCGAGTAGCGATGCGGCTGGAACACCAGGACTACGCGCCTCCCCGGCCATGCCTGTCGCAGTGCCTCAAGCGTCGCGGCCACTTCGGTCGGATGATGGCCGTAATCATCGACGATCACGACCCGACCGCGCGCGGTCTGCACTTCACCGATCAGCTGCATGCGCCGATCAATGCCCTGGAAATTGGCAAGCGCCCGGCCGATGGCTTCATCGGCGATCCCGAGTTCGCGACCGACGCTGATGGCCGCCAGTGCATTGCGCACGCTGTGGAGCCCCGGCAGGTTAAGCGTCACGGCGAGCGGCGCATCCCGACCGCGCTGCACGACCGAGAAATGCGTACGTCCCAGATCACGACGCAAATCCACTGCCCGCACATCCGCCGACTCGCCCAGGCCGTAGGTCAGCGTCGGGCGCCCGACCTGGGGCAGGATGTGCTGCACGTTCTCATCGTCGATGCACAGCACCGCCAGCCCGTAGAAGGGCAGGTTGTGGAGAAATTGCACAAAGCTGTCACACAGCTTCGAGAAATCCCCGCCGTGCGTGCCCAAATGGTCCGAATCGATGTTGGTGACGATCGAGATGATCGGCTGCAGGTGCAGGAACGAGGCATCACTCTCATCCGCCTCGGCCACCAGGTACCGCCCCGCCCCGAGCCGGGCGTTGCTGCCGGCGCTCTTGAGCCGGCCGCCGATCACAAAAGTAGGATCCTCGCCGCCTTCAGCAAGAATGCTTGCGACCAAGCTCGTGGTCGTGGTCTTGCCGTGCGTGCCGGCAACCGCGATCGATTCGCGAAAGCGCATCAGCTCCCCGAGCATCTCGGCGCGCGGTACCACGGGCACCCGGCGTGCCAGCGCGGCCTGAACTTCGGGGTTGTCATTGGCGACCGCCGTAGAGGTGACCACCACATCGGCACCGTCGGCATTCTCGGCCTTGTGGCCGATGCTGATCCTGGCGCCAAGCTGCGCCAGGCGGGTGGTCACCGCGTTCTGCCGCAGATCCGACCCCTGCACCTTGTAGCCCAGATTCAGCAGCACTTCGGCAATGCCGCTCATGCCGCTGCCGCCGATGCCGACGAAGTGAATGTGCTCAATGCGACGCATGCGATTGCTCATGGCGCACCCATCGCAAGTTCAACGCAGGCGCGCGCCAGTGCCTTGGTAGCCTCGGTGCGCGCCAGCAAGCGGGCGCGCTCGGCCATCGCCAGCAGCCGGCCGCGACCTGCACACAGCGGCGCGAGCACGCTCACCAGGCGCTCGACTGACAGGTCCCGCTCCGGAATCATCAGGGCCGCGCCTTCATTGACCAGATAGGCGGCATTGCGCGTCTGGTGATCATCGACAGCCGCCGGAAAGGGCACGAGGATGGCACCGACGCCCGCGGCCGCCAGCTCGGAAATCGTGAGCGCGCCGGCGCGACAGATCACCAGATCAGCCCAGCTGTAGGCATCGGCCATGTCGGCGATGAAAGGCTGCACGCGTGCGCTCACGCCCGCTTCGCTGTAGCTGCGTTGTGCCGCATCGAGCCAGCGCTCACCCGACTGGTGCTGGATATCTAGCGCCACCGTTGCCGCGAGGCGCGCGAGTGCGAACGGAACAATCGCATTGAGCCGGGCCGCCCCTTGGCTGCCCCCGATGATCAGGATCCTGATCGGACCCGAGTGCAGTGCGAAGCGCTCAGCCGGCGGCGGCAACTCACTGATCTCGCGCCGCACCGGATTGCCAATCAGTGTTGTGACCACACCGGGGCCAAAAGCATCGGGGAATGCAACCAGCACCCGCCGCGCGAGGCGCGCCAGACAGCGGTTGGTGAAGCCCGCAACCGCGTTCTGTTCGTGGATCAGCAGCGGTCGGCGCAACAGCCACGCGGCCAGGCCGCCCGGGCCCGATACAAAGCCACCCAGGCCCACCACGACGTTGGGCCGATGGCGGCGGATCGCTCGTAGCGCCTCGCCCAACGCACCCAGGAGTCGCAGCGGCGCCAGCAGCCACGCCACGGCGCCCTTGCCGCGCAAACCACTCACGCTGAGCCATTCGATCGGGATTTGTTCGGCCGGCACCAGGCGCGCCTCGAGTCCGCGGCGCGTGCCCAGCCACACCACATCCCAGGACTGCGCGCGCAGCTCCCGTGCCAGCGCCAGCGCCGGAAACACGTGCCCGCCCGTTCCGCCGGCCATGATCAGTGCGGTGCGAGCGCTCATGCCGTGCGCTCCCGCGCGTTGCCGCGAGTGCTCGTGAGGGTGTCGTGATGGACGCGCAACACGATACCGAGCCACGCCAGAGCCACGACCATGCTGCTGCGTCCGTAGCTCATCAGTGGCAGGGTGAGCCCCTTGGTGGGCAGCACGCCCATGTTGACACCGATATTGACGAAGGCCTGCACGGCAAGCCACAGCCCAAATCCGGCCGCTAGATAGGCTTGAAATTTGAGTCCCGCCGCCTGAGCGCGCTTGGCAATGATGAAAACCCGCGCGGTCAGCGCCAGGAACAGCGCCAGCGTTATGACCACGCCGGCAAGCCCGAGCTCTTCGGCCAGCACTGCGAAGATAAAATCGTTGTGCGCCTCCGGCAGGTAGAACAGCTTCTGCACACTTGCGCCCAGGCCCACGCCGAACCACTGCCCGCGGCCAATGGCGATCAGCGACTGCGTCAGCTGAAAGCCCGACCCGTAGGGGTCGGCCCACGGATTGAGAAATGAAATGATGCGGCGCATGCGGTAACTGGAGAACATCGTCAATGCGGTCAGCGCGCCCGAGCCCAGCACCAGCGTCGCCAGCACCCAGCGCAGTTGCGCTCCAGCAAGGAACAGCAGCCCAAAGCCGGTGACAAACAGCACCGTGGCGGCACCCAGATCCGGTTCGAGGATCAGGAAGCCGGCAGCAACGCCCAGCAGCATCAGCGGTCGCAGTAATCCGGCCCAGCCACTGCGCAGCGCCGTCTCGAATCGCACGCAGTAGTGCGCGATGTAGATCAGGATCAGCACCCGCGCCAGTTCTGAGACCTGGAAATTAAGCGGGCCGATGCGCAGCCACCTGCGACTTCCATGCGTGACATGACCGAGCCCTGGAATCAGCACCGCAAGCAGCAGCGCGCCGGCGAGGATCAGGCAGGGCCACGCAAGCCGCTCGAGCTTGGCGGTCGGAATGCAGAAGGCAAGAACCCCCAGCAGCACGCCGCCAGCGACCAGCTCGAGCTCCTTGACGAGATAGGCGAAGGGTTCATTGAGTTCGCTTGCGGCCATCGTGATCGAGGCCGAGGTGACCATGATCAACCCGAGCAGCACGATCGCAGAGGTCAGGATCAGCACCACCGGATCCAGGCGTACCAGCGGCCCGCTGCTGGCGTTGCGCGGCAGTGTGGCGATGTTCTCGCTCATGCGCTCAACCCGCGAACCGCAGCGGCAAACACCGCGCCGCGATGCGCATAGTCGCGGAACATGTCGAGGCTCGCACAAGCAGGCGAAAGCAGTACCGTATCCCCGCGCCGCGCGACGCGCGCGGCGGCGAGCACTGCCGCCTCAAGACTGGCGCAATATTCGAGCGGGCAGATGCCTGCAAGTGCTTCGCCGAGCAAGCGCGCATCCCGACCGATCAGCAACGCATGACGCACCTTGGCCTGCAGTGCATCACGCAGCGGCGCAAAGTCCTGCCCCTTGCCATCACCACCGGCGATCAGCAACAGCGGACCGGGCAGCCCCGCGACTGCGGCAATCGTGGCGCCCACATTCGTGCCTTTAGAGTCATCTATGTAGTGCACCCCAGCGACATCCGCGACCCATTGCATGCGGTGCGACAGGCCCGTGAACTCGCGCAACTCCGCCAGCAGCGCCGGCGTCGGCAGACCAAGCGCCTCCCCGAGCGCGAGCGCCGCCAGCGCATTCGCCAGGTTGTGGCGCCCGGGTATTTTCAGCTCGCTGGCCGCCAGCAACGCCTGTCCATTGCGCGCCAGGAACAACTCATCGCCCTGCTCGATCAGCCCGAACTCGACGGCGGCACCTGGGTGCAGTGAGAAGCGCAGCTGCGGCTGATCGGTCCGCACCATCGCGCGTACGCGCGCGTCATCGGCATTGACGATCGCAGTACCGCAGCGTCGGTAGATACGCGCCTTGGCGGCGGCATACTGCGCCGTGTCGGCGTAGCGATCGAGATGGTCGGGGCTGACATTGAGCACCGCGGCGGCGGCCAGTTGCAGCGAGTCAGTGCTCTCCAGCTGGTAGCTTGAGAGCTCGAGCACATACAGCTGCGTTTGCGGGTCGAGCAGTGACAGCGCCGGCTCGCCGAGGTTGCCGCCGGTATGCACACGGCGACCCGCGCGCGCGGCCATGCGTCCGAGCAGCGTCGTGACCGTGCTCTTGCCATTGGTGCCGGTGATGCCGGCAATTGGGGCGCTCGCGGCCCGAGCAAAGAGCTCGATGTCCCCGACCACCGGCAGCCCGCGCGCGCGCGCGGCATCAAAGAACTCGCCCTGCGCCGCGACGCCGGGAGATAAGATGACCAGCTGCGCCTCTGCCAGGAGCGCGGGATCGAACCCCCCGCAGCGCACCGGGACCGTCGGATCAAAGGCGCGCAGTTCCGCCAGCCCCGGCGGCTCAGCGCGCGAGTCGGTCACGCTCACGGCCACGCCCTTGCCGCGCAGGTAACGCACCGCCGACAGGCCGGTCTTGCCCAGACCCACCACCACGGCATGCCGCAGATCTTGTGGCAAAGGGTTCATCTGAGTTTGAGCGTGGCGAGGCCCGCCAGCACCAGCAGCAGACTGATGATCCAGAAGCGCACGATGACTTTCGGTTCGGCCCAGCCCTTGAGTTCGAAGTGATGGTGGATCGGCGCCATGCGGAATATGCGCTTGCCGGTGAGCTTGAACGATGCGACCTGCAGCATTACCGAGGCCGTCTCGAGCACAAAGATGCCGCCCATCACCAGCGCCACCAGTTCCTGACGAACCACCATCGCAACAAAGCCGAGTGCCGCACCCAGGGCCAGGGCGCCTACATCGCCCATAAACACCTGCGCCGGATAGGAGTTGAACCACAGGAACCCCAGTCCTGCTCCAACAATGGCGCTACAGAAAATCGCCAGCTCGCCGGAACCCGGCAACGCCGGAATCGAGAGGTACTTGGCAAACACTGCGTTGCCGCTGGCATAGGCAAAGATGCCCAGTGCACCGGCCACCATCACCGCCGGCAGAATCGCCAAGCCGTCGAGCCCATCGGTTAAGTTCACCGCATTGCTCATGCCGACGATCATCAAGTAGCCGAGCAGCGTGAAACTCACGACACCGAGCTGCAGCGCCACGGTCTTGAAAAATGGCACGTAGAAGGTCGTCTCGGGGCTCGAGCGCGCCACGTGGAACAGCGTCCAGGCCGCCGCCAGCCCCAGGAGCGACTGCCAGAAGTACTTCCAGCGCGCAATCATGCCACGTGAATTGCCGACCACCAGCTTCAGATAGTCATCGTAGAAGCCGATAAGACCGAAGCCTAGCGTCACTGCGAGCGCAATCCACACGAAGCGATTAGCCAGATCCGCCCACAGCAATGTTGCGGTCACGATTGCGACGATGATCAACGCGCCACCCATGGTGGGCGTACCGGCCTTGGGTAGGTGCGACTTCGGGCCGTCATTGCGCACCACCTGCCCGATCTGCCGCGTCGACAGTCGCGCAATCATGCCCGGACCCACCATCAGCGCGATCGCCAACGCCGACATCGTGGCCAGAATCGAGCGCAACGTCAGATACGAGAAGACGTTGAACACCGAGTGGTATGCCGCCAGGTGCCGAGCTGCCCAATACAACATGCGAGTGCTACCCTGCCCGACGCGCGTCTGGCGCAATGGCTACTGCGGAAACCAGGCGCTCCAAGCGGTTGCAGCGCGAGCCCTTGATCAGCAATCGCACATCGGGCTTGAGGGCCGGTGACAGCGCTGCGATCAGGGCCTGCATATCCATGTAGCGCTCGGCGCCCGCGCCAAACACATCGGCGGCCAGTCCCGCCAGCGACCCGAAGGTATAGAGACGTTCGATGCCTCGCGCGCGCGCAATCCGGCCGATCTCGCGGTGACTGTCCGGCCCGCTCACGCCGAGCTCCGCCATATCGCCGAACACCAGCCAGCGTCGTCCGGAAAGACCCGCCAGTACTTCGATCGCCGCCTCCACGGAGCTTGGATTTGCGTTGTAGGAGTCATCAACGATCCAGGCACCGGACTGGCCTTGCATGAACTTCAGCCGTCCAGCCACCGCGCGCATCGCCGCCAGACCGCGGCTCACATGCTCGAGCGTGGACCCGGCCCCGAGTGCTGCCGCCGCGGCAGCCAGTGCATTGCGTACATTGTGGGTGCCCGCAAGTGCCAGCTGAATCGGCACGGTGCCGCCGAGCGCATGCAGCCGGAAGTGGGTGGCAAAACCGCGCTCGCTCACCTCCATCCGCACACCCACCGCACGCACATCAGCCTGCGGGGACAAACCGAAGCTCACGACGCGCGCCTTGGTCAGGCTGCGCCACAGCGGTGCGAATGGATCATCGGCATTGATGACCGCCAGAGCACCGGCATCGAGACCGGCCACCATCTCACCCTCGGCACGCGCCACGCCCTCGAGCGAGCCGAACCCCTCCAGATGCTCAGCGCCCGCGTTGGTGATCAGACCAACGGTCGGCTGCGCGAGCTTCATCAGGCTGGCCACTTCCCCAGCCCGGTTCGCACCGATCTCGATCACCGCGGTGCGCTCGGTACCCTTGAGGCCCAGCAGCGTCAGCGGCACCCCCAGATGATTGTTCAGGTTGCCGCGCGTGGCCAGGCACTCGCCTTGCTGCGCCAGGATGCTGGCAAGCATCTCCTTGACCGTGGTCTTGCCGTTGCTGCCAGCGACACCGACCAAGGGTCCGCGATGGCTGCTGCGCCAGTGGCGCCCGGCGGCCGTCAGCGCTTGCTCGACGTTGTTCACCTGCACCAGCGGCAGGGCGGCACCGCGATCCTGGCTGACCAGCGCACCGGCGGCGCCGGCGGCCGCGGCCGCAGCTAGGAATTCGTGGCCATCGGTGTGCTCACCGGCGAGCGCTATGAAGAGATCCCCGCGGCTCAGTTTGCGGCTGTCGATGACGGCGGCAGCAAAGGCGGCATCGGCGCCCTTGAGCTGGCCGTTACAGGCCAGCGCCAATTCCGCGAGCGTGCGGTTCATGCCGCGCTCCGACTGGCCAGCGCGCTGAGCACCACCTTCTGGTCGCTGAAGGGATAACGCTGCGCGCCCACCAGCTGATAATCCTCGTGGCCCTTGCCCGCCACGAGTACGACTTCCCCGTCATGGGTCTTGGCCAATGCCGCGCCGATTGCCGCGGCGCGATCGCTAATCACGGTGGCACGTTCGGGCGCGCGCATGCCGGCGCGGATCGCCGCGATGATCTGGCCTGGATCCTCGCCCCGCGGGTTATCGTCGGTGAGGATGACCTCATCGGCCAGCTGCTCGGCGATCGCACCCATCAGCGGCCTCTTGCCCTTATCGCGCTCGCCGCCACAACCGAAAACACAGAGGACGCGGCCGGCAAAATGCGCGCGAACCGCTCGCAGGGCCTGCGCCAGGGCGTCCGGGGTATGGGCATAATCGACGATCACCACCGGTAGCTGCCCGCCACCGCTCAACTGCATCCGGCCAGGCGGCGCGGTGCAGGCGCCAAGCGCCGCGCATGCCAGTTCGCACGGCACGCCGCTCGCCAGTAGCACGGCGAGCACAGTCAATAGATTGTCGGCGTTGAATTCGCCCAGTAACGGACTGCGCACGGTGGCGGCGCCCCAACTGGAATGTACGGAGAGTTCGATGCCGCTCGGCAACAGGCGCATCTCGGTGGCATGCACAAACTGCGTGCCGCTGCGCGCTGGAGCCGGGCTGCGGCGCGAAGTCCTGACCAGCGAACCGGTTCCGCGCGTCGCCGCGGCGAGCTCGGCGCCGAAGGCATCGTCGCAGTTGATGACGCGCACCATCAACGTGGGCCACTCGAACAGGCGCGCCTTGGCGGCGCCGTACTGGGCCATGTCGCCGTGATAATCAAGATGATCACGGCTCAGGTTCGTGAAGGCTGCAGTGTGAAACCGCACGCCCGCGCAGCGACCCTGATCGAGCGCATGCGAGGAGACTTCCATCGCAATTGCCATCGCACCAGCACGTTGCAGCGCCGCCAGCTGCCGGTGCAGGCTGATCGGATCGGGCGTGGTGTGCGTGCCGGCACTGAGTGCGCCCGGCATGCCCGCACCCAGGGTGCCCAGATAAGCGCAGGGGCGCCCACACCGCAGCAGCGCTTCGGCCAGCAACCAAGCACAGGTGGTCTTGCCATTGGTGCCGGTAATACCGGTGACGGAAAGTTTGGCCGAGGGCGCGTCAAAGAAGCGATCCGCGATGTAGCCCACTTGCTCGGATAATCCGGGCACCGCGACCGCCAGCACGCCGGCAGGCAAGTCCGGGCCTGTCACCCCCGGCGCCGGCTCCCACAACACCACGCGCGCGCCGCGGCTCGCCGCCTCGCCCGCAAAATCGACGCCATGGCGCGTACGACCGCGCAAAGCCAGGAATGCCGATCCAGCACTCACCTGCCGGCTATCAAGCGTCAGATCGGATACTTCCAGGGTCTCGGGCACCTCGGCCATGCCGCCCAGCAGTGCCTTGAGCGGTCGCCAGCCCGTGGCTAAGGCGCTATTCATCGCCGCGCCATCTTGGGTGTCGCGAGCAAACCATCGGTCGGGCGCGAAGACACATCATCGGGCGGCACCGCCAGCAGACGCAGCGCACCGCCGAGAATGGCAGAGAAGACGGGCGCGGCCACATCGCCACCCATGTGCTGCCCGGCGCTCGGATCCACGATCACGATGACCGCTGCGAGGCGCGGGTTACTCACCGGCACGACGCCGCCGAAGATCGAGAAATACCGATTGGTCGAGTAGCCGCCCGGAATCGCGATATAGGCAGTCCCGGTCTTGCCAGCAACATGGTAACCAGGGATCTGCGCCTGCACGCCGGTCCCGTCCTCGGTCACAACGGATTCGAGCAGGTGCAAGAGTGTGCGGCACACGCTCTCATCGAGGACGCGCTGGCCAGGCACCGGGCCATCGACACGCTGGAGCGATACCGGGTGGCGAACGCCTAACGCACCGATGGTGGCGTAGGCCTGCGCCAGCTGGAGCGGCGTCACCTGCAGCCCGTAGCCGTGCGAGAGCGTGGCAATACCGATATCGCGCCAATGCGAATAGTCGGAAAGCTGACCTGCCGATTCGCCAGGATAGCCACTGGCGGACACCAGGCCAAACCCCAAGCTGTTGAGCGTGGACCAGATCTGGCGCGGTTCGAGCGACAGGGCCAGCATCGCCATGCCAACGTTCGAGGACTTCGCGAGCACCGTCGATAGCGGGACCAGGCCCAAATTGTGCTCGTCGTAGAAAGTCTTGACGCCGACCGTTATTGAGCCCGGGTTGGTGTTGATAAGACTGCTGCCGTTGTAGCGGCCGGAAGCCAGCCCGGCCGCGACCACGAAGGGCTTGATGCTTGAGCCCGGCTCAAACAGATCCGTGGCCGCGCGGTTGCGATAGACCGAGGCATCGAGCTGGCTGCGATCGTTTGGATTGAAGGCCGGCTGGTTTACCATCGCCAGCACTTCGCCGGTCTGCACATCCATGACCACGGCCGAACCGGATTGGGCATGGTTATCGCGCACTGCCGCCTTGAGCTCGCGATAAGCCAGGTACTGAATGCGAAGATCAATGCTCAGGGCCAGATCGCGACCCGGCCGCACCGCGCGGATGCTCTCGATGTCCTCGACCTTGCGCCCGTCCTTATCCTGGATGACGCGCTTGGCGCCATCCTCGCCACCCAGCCAGTGATCGTAAGCGAGTTCCACACCTTCCTGGCCCGTGTCATCGGCGTCGGTAAAGCCCAGCAGGTGCCCGGTGACTTCGCTCGCCGGATAATAGCGGCGGTACTCGCGCGTCAGGTTCAGGCCTTCGATGCCTAGCTCCTTGACCTTAAACGCCTCCGTCGGCTCGATGCCGCGGGCAATGCGATAGCTGTCGCGATCAACTTGGCTACTGAGCCGACGCATCAGCTCGCCGCGATCCTCGCTGAGCACATGCGCCAGCACCGGCACCTGCTCGGCGCTCGCCAGCAATTCCTTCGGATTAACCCACACCGAGTCCACTGGCGTACTGACCGCAAGCGGCTCGCCCGAACGATCAGTAATCATGCCGCGGTGCGCAGCAATTGCCACCACGCGGGTCGAACGCTGGTTGCCCTGGTTGGTCAGAAAATCGTGATTCACCAGCTGCAGTTCGACCGCACGCACGACCAGCGTCAGCGCCGCAGCTGACATCAGCACGAACAGCGTCAGCAGCCGCAGCCGAAACGCTGTCGGCCGTGCCTGCTTGCTGCCGGAGCCGCTGATGTTCTTGGGAATCTTCATGGTGGCGCGTTCTGGATATCGCGCGATGCCGGAATGCTCATGTGCAAATGTGTGTCGGCCACTCGCTCGACGTAGGCGTAGGTGGACCAGGCGCTTTGCTCAAGCTGCAGCCGGCCCCATTCGGCATCGAGCTCATCGCGACCACTGTTGAGCTGCTCAAGTTCCACGAACAACTCGCGCGCGCGGTGCTTGCAGTAAATCGTCGCGGCTGCTGAGGCCAGCACTGCAACCCACAACAACGGGGTCAGGATCCAAAGCATCTTGCGCGATACCAAGCGCATCAGATGCCTGCTCCATCGAGCCGCTCGGCCACGCGCAGCAGAGCGCTGCGCGAGCGCACGTTCGCGGTCACTTCGGCGTCGCTGGCACGCTGCTTGCGGCCGACCAGGCGCAGCAGTGGCTGCGCCGCGGCGGGCACCGACGGCAGGCTCGCTAACGCCGGATCGACGCTTGAGTGCCGGCGTAAGAAATCTCGCACCAGCCGATCCTCAAGCGAGTGAAAACTGATGACCGCCAGTCGCCCGCCTGGTGCCAGCAGGTTAAGCGCTTGCGACAGGCCGCGCTCGAGCTGACCCAGTTCGTCATTGACCCACATCCGCAGCGCCTGGAAAGTGCGCGTGGCTGGATTCTTACCGGGTTCGCGCTGCGGCACTGCGCGCGCGACCAGCGCCGCGAGCTGCGCAGTGCGCGTCAGTGGCTCGATCGCGCGCGCGCGACCGATCGCCTCGGCGATGCGTCGCGCGAAGCGCTCCTCCCCCAGAGTTGCGATCACGTGGCGAATCTCGTCGGTCGTCGCAGTGGCAAGCCAGACAGCAACCGGCTGCCCGTGCGTCGGGTCCATGCGCATGTCGAGCGGCCCATCGTGCTGAAAGCTGAAACCGCGATCGGCCTGGTCAAGCTGTGGCGATGAGACGCCGCAGTCGAACAGGATCCCGTCGCAGCGCGTGATGCCGTGCGCCTGCACGAGCGTGGCGATTTCAGCGAACGCACCCTGCACGAGTACGAGGCGCGGCTCGGATGCAAAACGCTTTTGACCTGCGGCGATCGCGGCCGGATCACGGTCGATGGCGATGAGCCGGCCCGTGGGGCCGAGTGCCGCGAGGATCTGCGCGCTGTGACCGCCGCGCCCGAAGGTCGCGTCGACGTAGCAGCCCGCCGGGCGCACGGCAAGAGCTGCAAGCACCGCATCGACAAGCACCGGCCTGTGCTCATCCAATCTCTCCGTCCTCGCGCTGTCGACCGCTTCAAAGCGACAGTGAATCTAGTTCCGCCGACAGATCCGTACTCGACTCCTCGCTCTTCAGCCAGAAATCACGACGTTCTATCCAGCGCGCCTCATCCCAGAGTTCAAATCGATTGCCTTGCCCGATCAGCATCGCGAACCGGTTCAGGCCCGCGAACTCACGCAGCTCCGCTGGCAGCAGCAGACGACCGTGCCCGTCCAGTTCCAGTTCGGTGGCGTGTCCGACCATCAGGCGCTGCAGGCGCCGCGACTGCGGGTGCAGCGTTGGCAACGCCATCAGCTTGCGTTCGATTTGTTCCCATTCGGGGAGCGGGTAGATCAGCAGGCACTGATCACGGTCTACGGTCACCACCAGCCGACCTTCACTCGACTCGCGCAGCCGCTCGCGATGCCGGGTAGGCATCACGATTCGGCCCTTAACGTCCAGGGTCAGCTTTGTTGCACCGCGAAACATGACCTGTTGGGGTTGTTAACCCCATCTCTCCCACAAATTCCCACTTCCCGCCACTATAGGAATCGCGCCGCGCTTATGTCAATGGCTCGGACCTGTAATTTTCTCCATACCCACAACGACTTACGCGCGTTTTGGGGCCTCGGTAGACCCTCCCAGGAGAGGGATCACTTACCGATCAGCCACTTGGCTAGTAAAGCTCAGGAACTAGAGAAGGAGAGCCGGCCGATAAGCCGGGTTCTGTCGTGAACAGTCATTCCTCTGGGACACCTGTCACCACGTGCCTCAAGCAGCCTACCCGGAAGCACGCGCGGGCGCGCGCTGCAGCTCCTGTTAAGGAGCTACGACTTCCCTATTTGGCCTTGCTCCAGGTGGGGTTTGCCATGCCGTACGGTGTTACCACCGACGCGGTGCGCTCTTACCGCACCCTTTCACCCTTACCAGCGCTGTTGCCAGCGCTTCGGCGGTTTACTTTCTGTTGCACTTTCCGTGGGCTCACGCCCCCCAGGCGTTACCTGGCACCCTGCCCGCCGAGCCCGGACTTTCCTCCCCACAG
>Ga0182030_10004078_pt1 | contig 31124 bp, 27 predicted proteins | sample 812S3MmetaG_FD_121299 | JGI IMG/M metagenome (GOLD analysis project Ga0182030, IMG submission 121299) | Permafrost microbial communities from Stordalen Mire, Sweden - 812S3M metaG (Illumina Assembly) | ecosystem: Environmental > Terrestrial > Soil > Wetlands > Permafrost | place: Sweden...
ATGATTTATAAAATATCATAAATGATTTATAAAATATCATAAATGATTTATAAAATATCATAAATGATTTATAAAATATCATAAATGATTTATAAAATATTATAAATGATTTAAGAATTTATAATAAAAAGAATAATATTTATTTTTTGATATTTTTGAGAAGATAATAATTTTATAACAATATTAATAAATTTTATTAAATCATTTATTATTTTATTAATGATTTACTTTTCAATTGATTTCGTTTGGTCTGTTTCTGTAAAATAATAGTTGTTTTTGTACTAATTAATAAAAAGTCATTTAAAATTTGAATGATTAAAGTAAGAATCTACTTTATTATGAAAATAATTAACCAAATGCATGTATAAGTTGAAAATTAATAAAATGAAATAAATAATTATGTAGGATTAGTTCTGAAGGAACTTATCTTGAAGAGATTAAATGATTTAACAAAAAGAACATAATTATTTAAATAAATAGTGAATAAATAGTGAATAAATTGTGCAAGAAATATGAAATTTTTTTTATTAGAAAATAAACTTTTTATACAAATTTTATGAAAAAAAATGATTTTTTAAATAAAGAATTGATATATGAATTTATGGAATATTTCCCTCATTTTTGAATATATTACTATTTTTACAAATTCTGATATTTTTATAGAAAAAATAGAAGCATGAAATTACTGAGTTTTTCACTATAAAAATATATTCTAATGTTTTTCAAAATTTCATAAAAAGTGCTAGAATATTCAAAAATAGAGGATTTACTCAGTAATTTCAAGTGTAGACATGATTTTATTAGAATTTTTGAAAAAAAGTAATTTGAGCAACAGATCGATTTTGTTTTTTTAAAAAAAAGTTAGGGCTTGAGAAAATAGTTGATGAGAAATTTTAAAAAACAATTTTTAAAAAAAAGTTTTTCAAAAAATCGTAACTAAAAAATAAAATTTTAAAAAACTTTTTTGAAATTGTAAATTTTTGAAAAATTTTAATAAAATTGAGTCTATCTTTTAAAACTGGTTAAAATGCTATATTTTATATTTATTATACACTTTTTTATTACAAAATTAATATTATCATTTAAATTATGGATAAAATCCCAGAAAACTGATTTAAAATATATTTTTTCATTTAAAAATAAAGTTTCTTTTTTAATAGTTCTTTTTTCTATTTTCCACTTTTTTTCAATACAAGTTTTTTAATAAAACTGAAAAATTTGCAAAGTACATTTTTAATAAAACCAATTTTTAATAAAAGTACATTTTTAATAAAACCAATTTTTAGAATATAGATTTTTACTAAAATCGAGAAATTTGTAATATGGATTTTTAATAAAACCAATTTTTTGAATATAAGTTTTTTACTAAAACTTAGAAATTTGGAAATTATATTTTTTAATAAAACCAATTTTTAGAATTTACTTTTTTATATGAAACTGTTTTTTTTCATTTCAATTTTTACTATTTACTTTCTAAAATATGTTTGAAAAATAATAAAAAACAAAATTTTATATTATTTTATTTGCAAATTATACTTTTTAAATACAAAATTTAGCTTGATTTTACTAAAAATTGCTAAAAAATAGCAAAATTTTACTGTTTTTTCCTTTTTTCTAGCAAAATTTTATTTTAAAATTCATTTTAAAATCTATTTTGAGAGAATTTTCAACTTGAACAACCCTATCGGATCTGAAATCCTAGATGGTCCACGTGAATTCGCTTTAAACTAATTCATTGAATTCTCGATTTCCCAAGAAACACAAATATCGGATATCCAATCAATTTATAAGAAACACCGCGGTTGACGCGCTATTTAGAAAGTTCCGGGAAGATTCATAATAGATTTCAGAATAGAAGAAATAAAATTCCGAAAATAGAAATTGAAATAAGATTAAATTATAAAAATTGAAAATAGAAATAAGAATAGAAACTAGAATGGAATCTGAAATAAGACAAAAAATAAAACAAAAAATAAGTTTCAAGCTAAAATAGGATTTAGAATGAAATTTGAAATAGGATTTAGGATATTATTGAAAATAGATTTTAGAATGGAAATTGGTTAATTGATAAAAAAAGAGATATTAATTTAAATGATTTAATATTCTGATATTAATTTTAAATCATTTATAAATTTTCTTAGGTAGGATTTGATATAAAAATTAAAAAAATTGGAATGGATTTGGAAAAATGGATTATACCAAATGAAGATATTAAAACAATTTATTATTCTGGACTTAGTTGCTCTCAAACTCAAGGAGCGAAATATTGTGGATTAAATGGATTTATTGGAACTACTGGTGAAAAAATACAATGTGGATTTTCGATTCCAGTAATTTCTTCTATTTTTATTGGAAAGGAAATAGATCAAGTTATTCTTCGAAAAAAAAGTTCCTATTATTTTTCACCAACAACTCAATTGAATTTTCTAAAATCTAGATTAAATCATTGGTATTATGGAATTAATGTTATTGATAATGCTGATAATGATTTAACTTTATCAATGCATTCAATTGATAATTCTAGTGTGAGTATTGGTGGTGAAACTGATTTAAAAGAACATAAAATAAAATACGATTTATGGAAAGAAATTAATCCAAATGAAAAATGTATTCTTTATGGAGTAAGTAGAGGATCTGCCACAACTTTTTCTGCAATGGAAGAGTATCAATACAAAGACGTTTCTTTGGTTGTTTTAGAAGGATGTTTTGGAAAAATGGATTTATTAATGCAAAGAAGATTTAGTTATTATTTTGGAAGCTTATTATATAAATTATTACCATGGTGGTTTTCAGCTTATGATTCAAATCAAAGGGAACCACTAGATAGAATTGATAAATTTCCTGAAAATATACCAGTTGTTTTTATTGGATCTGAAAAAGATGAACTTGTTCTTTCAGAAAATACTGAAGAATTAGCAAAAAAATTGGCTGAAAAAAAGAAAAACGATGTTTATTTATTAATTTTGAAAAATTCTAAACATTCTGATTATCCTGTTGGAAAAGATAAATTAATTTATTTGCAATTTATGCATTCCATTTATAAAAAATATAATTTGCCATATATTGAAAATTTCGCAATTGTTGATGTACAAAAAATTTATTAATTTAAATCATTTAAAAAATAAATCATTTAAAAATATTTCTTTATTCTTTTTTAAAAAAGGTGGAATCATAATTCAAGTATGAAAAATAAAGCTAACATACCTAAATATTTTGGGATTTTGATTCTTTTTACTTGCATATTGGAAACAATATTGAGAGAAAATGGGACTTCTGAATATTTTAGACCATTTTATTATATCAAACAGTCTGGAGATTTTGCACGAGATTGTTGGTATTATTTAGGAACATTTATTGGATGGATTTTATATGGAATATATAATTTCTTATATTTTGTGGCTGAAAAAATGTTTGGAGCTATTCAAACAACAATTATTGAATTTTGTGAATCTATAAAAGGATTTGTTGATATTAGAGCTTTATTTGATGGAATTAAGGATATTTCATATGAATTCTGGATAAATTATCAAACACAAATTATAATTGGATTAATTATAACAGTTATTGTTATATCAATTGGATTAATGATCTATGGAACAATAAAAGTTAGCAGATCTTTACAGTCGAAAAAGGAAAATTAATATATTTTTATAATGAATTTATTTCTTTAATATTATCCAATAAATATCTTGTTTTCTTTCTATAAATAACATTCTTTAGACTTAACGCTGTAAGATATGCACTATCATTTATATGAATGATAATGGATTCGATATTTTTTTCATCTTTTATATTTTTTGGATAAGGAAATGGTTCAATTTGTTCCATTAATAAATATACTAATTTTTTTAATTTTTCATTTTTAAATTCATAATTTTCTATCTTTGATTTAAGATCTTGATATGCAGAACTATAATATTTTAAAGCATCGTCATCATATCTTACTTTTCCAATATTATAATCAACAAATAACTTTTTATTGATAATAAATATATTATTTATGAATTCCAATAATGTTAAAGATGCTGAATAAATATCAAATTCAAATCTTGAAAGATTTTTTCCAAAATACATACCAACTGGATCAATATATGATAAAGTTCCAGCTAAATTATTATTACACAATGGTTTTTTATTTTTCAAAAAGCAACTTAATCCAAAATCGGATATTTTAATTTCTATATTTAATTTATTTTTATCATTATATATAGTTTTTGAATTTGGATCTATGTAATTAAATAAAATATTACCAGGTTTTATATCAAGATGAATGGCTTCATTTTTTTTATGTAAATAATTTAAACCCGTGAAAATTTTTGTGGAAGTTTGAAATGATAAATCAATTTTTCTATCACAATCGAGATCTTTAGCTAATTTTGATAATTCGTCTAAATCACCATTCATTAATGGCAAAAAAAATCCAATTTGATAAATTTGTTTATTTTTATAAATGAAATTTCTATCAATTATTTCTATTGGACTTAAAATATTATCATTTTTACAATCACAATTATTAAAAAATATTTTTTCTTCATCATTTGACATACCATCAGTTAATTCTACAATCTTTAATGCATAGAAATTTTGAGGTTTTTTCTCATCAACGTATTTAACTTTATATACCATTCCATATGATCCACGACCTAATTCATTATAAAATGTAAATTCTGGCCAATATTTTATTGCAATATCTATATAAGGTTGATTTGCTAAAATTCCCATTTTAAAAAAGTTTTATTCTATTTATAAAACGATAAATGATTTATTAAAATTAAATAATTATTTTATTACATTGTTTTTCTCCGAAATAATTTAATGTTTGTAATTTTAATGCATTAAATGGACTTATAATTGGTCTTTTATTTAAAACAAATCTTTTTGCAAAATCATAACATGTATTGTATTTCCACATTATATAACTAATTAATAAACTTGGTGATCTATTTACTCCATATTTACAATGAATAAAAATATTTCCATCATTTTTTTTCAATTTATTTTCTATCCATTGAAAACAATCTGATAAATGATCTTGAAATAATTTTCCTTCCTTTGAAATACCATAGTCAGATATTTCTATAAAATAATGATCATTTGCATATTTTGGATTTGGATAATAATTCATTATAGAAATTACATATTTTATATTTTTTGATTCAATAAATGATTTATTATTTAAATATAAAACAGATCCTAAATATATTCCTGATACAATTTCAACAGGATTTCCCATCTTTTTTTATATTCAAATATTTGTTTTTTTCTAAATTTATTATATTAGTCTAATCATTAAAACTGAACGAATTTTTTATTTTTATATAATAAAAAAAAAACAAAATCATAATATAAAAATGGAAAAAATATTCGATATTAATGAAAACTGTAGAGAATCTAATTTATTTGAAATATCCGATTTTGGAGATGATTCATCAAGAATGGATGTTAATGAATATGAAAAATTGAGAAATTGTTGGATTGAAATTGATAAAATTGATCAAGATAATAAATATTTTTGGGAATGTATTGAAAGTGAACAAAAATTATTAAATGATGGAACAATAGATATGAGAATTGCATTTGATCCATTTAATATACGGGAAACATTTAAGAAAAAAGATTTTAGATTTTCAGAAAAATGGATTAGATTATTTAAATCAACTTGGATACAACAAAAATCAAAGGAATGGTTAAAAAGAAGAAGATATAGAATTCAAGGATCTGATTTAAGTTTAGTTTTAGCAATTGGTCAAGATTTTGAAAGATATGATAAAGAAATAGCTATTGAAAAAGCACATTCATATTTAATAGAATTAAAAAAGGATCCAGAAAGTTTTGATGGAGATTTACCTGCAATAAAACATGGAAATACATTTGAAGGAAAAGCTGGATATACATACACAATTGATCATGAAGACTTAACTTTTCAATTTGGTGTTATTGATCATGAAAATATAAATTACATGTTATCAGTTTCGCCAGATTTAGTAAGTTGGAAATATCAAAATTGTGTTGAAATAAAATGTCCATTTTCTAGGGATATATTGAAAAATGTAAAAAAAGAAGATAAAAAATCATTAAAAGTAATTGAAAAAGAATTATTATGGAATGGAAAAACTGAAAATTATAAAATGATAACAAATTTAAAACCAGAAATGATGAATTTTATGAAAAATTTAGAATCTTATTATCATCAATGTCAATTACAAATGGAAGTAATAAATTTAGATAAAGATTGGATGACATTTGCTCAATTTGGTACAGATCCAAATAAAAATTATATTGATAATACTTTAATAACATATTCGATTATAAAAAAAGATCCAAATTGGTTACATTCAAATATGAAATATTTCGAGAAATTTTGGAATAAAATGTTAATAGAATGATCATATAAAAAATAATTTCTTATATAAATAAATAAAATTTATTAAAAAATATTAAATGAAATTTTACTAAAATTTAAATCAAAAAAAATTCATACTTTTTAAATGATTTAAAAAATTATTATTTGATTTAAAATAACACTTTTTTTTGGAAAAAAACATTTGGTTTTATATTTTATTACTTCTAATGGAAAAAAATTTTAATGCTAATCAAGTTATTGTTAATAGAAATAATATTTCCTATCAAAATAATTGTAAAATATTTTTTAAAATGGATTAATCTTTTATTTAGTATTTGGGAAAAAATGGTGCAAATATTTTGTAAATGGATTATGGAATTATCAAATTGAATTTATTAAAAGTATGAAAGATAAAATCGGATTTAAAAAAGAAAAGGGACTTATCGTTTGTTTTGATCGTGGTATTGGTCGAAAAATTTGCGGATTGGAATTATATTTTTTATGGTTAGAAAAACAATTGGAAAAAGTGCATAAAAAAAATGTAAAAATGGAAAGTAAAAACTTTAAGTTTCAAGATCCAGGAACAATAGAATCAATTGAATTACCGAATTTATTGATAATAGCTGATGATTTCCCAATATCAGCAAGATGGAAAACAGAATTTAGAAGAACAATTATACCACAAACATTTATTCATATACCAATTATTCCAGATGATTTAAATAAGATTACGATATCTAAATCACATATTCCATTTGTTATTATTTTAACAAAATCATTAATTTTTGATATGAAGGATAAACATTTTAAAAAGTTATTAAGCATGAATTTTGGATTTCTTATATCAGACACATTAACACCAGATGTAGAAAATCAAAATGAAAACAAATATATATCTAAAATATTTGATATTTTCATTGACAAACCTTTTCCATTAATATATAGCACAATTTATATTTGGAATCCAATTAGGGAATTTAAATGGAAAAGTCAATTTCTTAAATTTGGAATAAAATCAAAAAAGAGAAAATTTCAATCAACAACAAAAGATTTTTGGGATAAAATCAAAAAAATATTAAAAATATCAATAAGTGACATTTTTAATTTACAAAATAATCCATCAGAAGAAGAAAAAGATAAAAATTACCAAAATCCTAATTCAAATAATAACAATATCATTATTAATAACAACAATAATAACAATATCATTATTAATAACAACAATAATAATAATAACAACAATAACAACAATAATAATAACAACAATGATGGGAAACGTGAAAGTTTTAATGAGGAAATTGAATATGGAGAATTGAATGATGAAAAGGATGTTAATGATAAATTTGAATGTTTATTATATGAAAATGTATTTTATATTGAATTATCGAAAAAAAGTGAATTAGATTTATTAAGTGGGATAAAATTAAATGATTTGATATATTCAATGAATAATGATATAAAAAAAGAAGAACATATTGATTTATTTAATGAATTTTTATATATTCAATACTTAAAATGGAAAGATCCAAACAAAAGTATTTCTATTACGAAAAATCTTTTATTTACTTACTGGTTAAATTTAATTGGATGTTATGATCCATATTTTATATTTTTATTAAATACTCCAATTGGATTTAAACCATTAATTGAACATTTAAATAGGAATGTAGATGCTACTTCTCCTAAATTAGAAAATACTAGGGAAAAAATATTTGAAATTATTAAAAGCTATGATATAAATCAATCACCAGATGAAAAAATAATTATAATATCCGAAAATATTTGGTTTCTAAAATTATTAAAAAATGAATTATTATTAAATTTAGAAGAAAATTATTTAATGTTATTACCAAATGATGATTATGCTGAGAATGAAGGATCGTATAATCTTTTTTCAAAGTCATCTCAAACATTTATATTGTTAACAACACCAAAAATTGCTTTAAGTTTAAATTTACATATTATTGATAGAATAATATTTCCTGGAATAATAACAGATTGCAAAATCTGCTATGATATATTATCAAAAACATATAATCAAAGACAAAATATTTTTAGATTAAATCCTTTAATGCAAAGAATATCTAAAAATGTTAATATAGAAACTTTATTAGATCCAAATTCACCAGAAATTGTTTTATATATTTTACATAATACATTTCGATCTGAAAATTGGAAATGGAATAGAGGATTTGATCAATTAAAAAAACAGAGCAAAACCAAATTATTGTTAGATGCACTTGATATATATTATTCGAATGAAGGAACAAAAGAAAATGAAAAATGGATAAGTGTATTAAATTCTCTCCAAACATCCGAAAACACTATTAATTATATAAAAAATACTAATCATAAAATAATAAGTAAAAAGGCTGAACATTATTATCCTTTATATGAAGCTTTACAAAATGAAATATTTTTATTTATGACAAAATTAAAATTTGAATTGAATGATCTAAAAAAAGATCCATTTTCCATATTTCTAAAATTATATAATTTACTATATAGAGAAAAAAAAAGTGAAAATAATGGAAAATTTTGAAAATTTATGAAAATTTAATAAAATTTAATAAAATTTAATAAAATTTATTTAATATCTTGGCTTCGTTAATTTAAAAATAATAATAAATATTATATAAATAATTAAAAAACATCCAAGTATAATTGCAACTATTATTGCAGTTTGTTGAATTGTATTATCAAATGAACTTTGATTATGACTATTATTTGAATGTTTTATTAAATTATTCTCATTTAATGTTATTCCTTTATTATTATCCATTTTTAGAATCGATTGTTCATTTGGATCAAAAATTTCTTTTTTATATTGATTAATTTCAAAAAGATCGTTTTTGGTAGGATTTGACTTTTTTTGTTCTACTTGATTTAATTTCAATAATTGATTAATTTCTTCATCCTTTTTTTGAATAATTTCTTCTAAATAACTTGTTTTGGAACCATTTCCTAAATTAGATGTCGTATATGAATTATTTTTTTTAGAATCACTTTCAATAATTCCTTTAATAGATTCACCAAATAAATTTAATTTATCATAAACAAGAGATAATTTTTTTTCCAACCATTCAAATTTATCATTTGTTTTGTCATCATTTAATTTATTTTCTCTTTCAGAAGCTGTCAGACGGGAATTACTTCTTTCAGAACCTATTTCGTGCAGATTGTTTGATGCTAGAATTTGTTTTGAATCTTCTGATTTTTCATTTTGATTAATCTTTACTCTATTATTTTGAATAATAGAATGAAAATCGCCGCTTGACATATAATATTTATCAATAATTTCTTGATTAACTTTTTTGTTTCAATGATTTATAATTATCGAAATAGAAGGAAAATGGAAGGAAATTTTTAAAGATTATTTCTTTTTTTTCCTAATTTTAATAAAAATTAAATAATGAAATTATTTGATCTTTAAAATAACAATGAACAATTCATATAAAACTATAACGAAAAAAGGTTTATAATAAAGAACGTAAAAAATATTTATATAAAAAGATAATTTGATCATTAAAAAATATGTAAATAATTCAAATATAATTAAGAAGAAGCGAAATATTGTGAAATTTTTGGAAATTTATTTATTCCAAAATAATAGAATAAATAAAATAGTATATGCTATATTGTAAATTTATATTATATCCTTTTCGTAATAATATTAAAGAAAAAATAGAAAATTATAATTAAATGGCAGGAATAAATCAAGCCGGAATTATTTTAGTTGTCGTTTTTGGTGCAATATTTGTAGTATTTATAGTTATCGTAGTTATATATGGAATAATTCTCGATCGATGGAAAAATGTTTTCCAAGCAAATTTACAAACTGTTGCAAATAGAAAATTAGGAGTAAATTCAAAAGTAGATACGAGTGATATAAAACCTTTGGATGATAGTCTTTGGGCAGCAACAGGATCTCCACCATTAAATACCACCGTCAGAAAATCGTTCACTGTTGAAGTATATCAATCACCTGATGGAGTATTAATACATTTACCAATCTTAATACAAGATGGAAATCTTACGGCAAAACAAAGAGGCAGACAATATAGAGCAAAACTTGTAAGCAGCAAATCAAGTAGTGCATAAATTTAAAATAAAATCAAAATGTTTATTAAAAATTATTTTTTTCTTTTAATTTAAAAAATTTATATTTTAATTATGAAATGATTAAAAGAATATTATATATTTTTGCTATTTTTTTCCTTTATTAAATTTAAATAGAAGATTAAAAAATTAAAAAGATTAATATGGAAATTTCAATTGATCCAAAAAAAAGATTAGAAGAAAACTTGGAGGCTAAACAAAAACAATGGCTAATTATTGAAGAACAAAAATTTGAGTTAGAAAAGGAAATTATCGACATTAAACAAAAAATTAATCAAATTCCTCAAAATAATGGAAAATTAAGAATTGAAAAAGGAAATTTAACTGTAAAATTAAAAGAATTAGAAGATAAACTTGTTTCATTAAACAAAAAAAATGATTTCAAAAGTTTTGTTAGTTCTTTTGCAAAATGGACTAAATATAAAACATCTCCATTCACTGAAGTAGAATCATCTTTAATAGTCAAAAATTCGAAACCTGAAAATGATTCAAAAAATGAGTTAAGTGGAAATTACTCAATGAATTCTGATAATAATTTAATTGAAAACATTAATATAAATGATAGTGTTGAAGATACTAATGATAGTTTAGATCAATCTATTGATAAAGATGAGGATGATGAAAAGGAAGAAGAAAAAATAAATGAAGGAGTTGAGGTTAATTTAAGAAAATCAAAAAATAAAAAGAAAAAAGAAAAAAATAAAGATACAAAAAATATGGTTAGAATGAAAAATATATCAGAATCTTTTGGAGTAAAAATTACTCAAACTGATAAAAATGTTGATCAAGATTCAAAACAATTAGCTCAATGGACAAAAGAAATACCATTAGATCAAAGTGAAATAGAAATGTGTCCTTATTGTGCAATAGTACCAATGAAATTTAAAGAAAAACCTCCATCAAAAGTATGTGATACTTGTGGATATACAAAAGATATATTAGATACAAGTTCATCATTAATTCATGATAAAGAAACAAATGGTCATACACCATTTTTTTATAGACCTTGGTTTCATTTTCGTAATTGGGTTCAATATTTTGTAGATGAACAAAATTATGTAATGGATAAAGAAGATTTAGATGAGATTTATTTAGAATTAGGAAAAGGTGATATAACAAATGTTAAAGATGTAACATGGGAAATTATTAATAGAATATTACATAAAATAGCTCAAAGAAAATCACATTTTACTGAATTATATCCCCATGTTTATCAAATAACAAATATCATAAGAGGTTCACCAGTTGTTACATTTAGTGAAGATTTAAAAAAAGTTATATTTTCATTATTTAATCCAATATATTCCATATGGGAACCAATTAAAGAAAGGCTTAAAATCGATAGAGATAACTTTTTATCAAATCCAATTATCTTACAAATTATATTTATATTTCTTGATATGCCAACAGAAATTATAAGTATGCTTAATTTGTTGAAAGGAAAAGATAATAGAAGAATGTATGATTCAATTATAAAGGAAATTTGTAAAGAATTAAATCGTGATGTAGTTATAAATACATCAATGATTGAAGTAATGAGATATGGAAAAATGAAATCAGTATATAAAAGTTTAGGAATAAATGAATCTCAAGAAGATGAAATCATAATCTCAGATAATAATAACAATAATAACATTATTAATAATAACAACAACAATATTAATAATAATGAAATTAAGACAATTAAAAATAGTTTTGATTCATTGCATCCAAAAGAAGAAAGAAAAAGATCAAGTCATGAAATAGAAGAAAAAGATAATGATGAAGATTTTGTTGTTTTACCAAAAAAAAGAAAATAAATCATTTGAAAATATATTTTTTTTTCATTTATTTATTTTCATTAAAAAGAAAATATAAGATATTAAAGAAATAATTATGGATTTTCAAAATTTCTTTAAATTAAATATAAAAAATTATTTATTTCATTATGTAATTTATAAAAATTATTCTGGAAAATATAAAGATTTATATATTTATACATTTGAATGGGATAATTTTCATTTTCGATTAATGTTATATTATGATGGTTTAAAAAATATTTATGAAAAAAATTATTTAAAATTTTCGCCTTCTTTTTATAATAATGATTTTAGTCGAGAAAATCCAATTAATTTAAATGAATTCATGAAAATATTCGATAAATATTTAATTATTCATAATTTTAAGGATTCAATTTATGAAAAAAATAATATAAAAGATGAAAATATATTAAATGGAGATACAAGTTTACAATTTAATGATATGTCAATAAAATTTACAGCTAAAACATTATTCGTTTATCGAATAATTTGGAAAAAAATTAAATTCAAATGGTTAAAATCATGGTTTTTTCAATCCGAAAATATAAAAGAAAGATATATTTATTTAAATGAATATATGTTTCCATTAATTGAGAAAAATAATTTTATTATATTCAAAAAATTTATGATTATACCAAAATATTTAGAAAATATAATTTTTGATATTTATTGTTTTAAATATTGGATATTAAATCATTTTTTACAAAAATATATAATTCATTTAATAATCACTTGTTAACAATTTTCTTAAATAATAAATAAATATATATATATATAATAAATTTTAAATCAATTTTCATTTAATATTTTTTTGAAAATTAAATTATTTATTATTTTTAAATGATTATTTTAATTTAAATGAATTTTATAAACAATAACGAATTACATCAAACCAAATTAATTTGTAAAATAAATCATCAGGATGATTTTAATATTTTTTATACATTTGAATTAACATGGGATATTTTTAAATTTGAGTTTTATTCTAAAAAATATTCCAATGAAAAAATCCAAAATTATCCACATATTATTTCGTTTCAAAAATATTTAGATTTATTTAATAATTTTGAATTAGAAAAAAAAGTAGTATTTAACTTTGAAGTCAATTATGTAAAGAGAATTGATTTATCTGGTTGGGCATTAGAATTAAGAGCAAGAGAATTATTTTCTTGGTTTTATTTTGGAAATAAGATAAAAAATGAAGATTATGTTTTTAAAGAAATAATTTTTCCGCTTGCAAACAAATTAAATTTTATTATTTTATCAAAGTTTAAAGTTTTTCCACAAAATTTTATAGATATAATATTAAAAATTTATCACTTTAAATATTGGATTTTATCCCATTATTTTATTAAAGATATAGCAAATTTAATAGTTGAATTATAATTTTTCGAATGAATATAATCTAAAATAATAAAGATAAAAATATAATATAGATTTTTATTGGATAATAGTTTTATAAAAACAATTAATTTTGTCAAATTTTAAAATGCACTACATAATCTTTCTGGTTGAGCTTTTCCATGATAATCTTTCATATCTTTTGGATTTAATAATATTTTAAATTCATGTGTCGATCCATTTGCAACAATATAAACTGTATTATCAAGAATATTAACATCATCTCCAGGTTTATGGTATTCCAGTGCTTGATGATATTTTTCTTTTTCTGGATTCCATATGAATAAATCTATTGGATCTCTTCTTATACGATCCAATTCATTTACAATTCTTTGTTTTTCTTGCAAAACTTTTAATCTTTGAACTTCTCTTTCTAAATTTAATCTTTCCTGTTCCCTTTTTTCATTTTCTTCTCTTTGTTTTTGCAAAAGTAATTGTTGTTGGTATCTTATAGTTGAATCTTTTTGCTGAATAATACTATCCTTATTTTGATTTGAAATTTGTAATGTAGAAATAATATTGTGAAGACTTGATTGCATTTTTTCTTTTTCTTGTTCAATTCTTAAACTTTCTTCACTATATGGTAATCTGCTTAAAACTAAATAATCTAAGGAAGAACTTGCGCAAGTAATATAAAAATCTTTTCTTTCATATTCATATGCAAATATATATCTTGATTCGGATAAATTCCACCTATAAATTTGTATCTTTTCATAATATAATTTTTCCAAAGTATTTTCATATGGTATAAAATAAATTAAAGTATTTCCTTGAAATCTATAATGAGTTGCATCACCTACATGTGGTAATTCTAATTTAATAGATTTCAAAAATTTGGTAAGATCAAGTTCATGAGTAATAAACAATTCTTCCCTTGTTTCATATAATTTTCTCGAATTATAAATAACAATTCCATTTTGTGTACAAAAAATGGATTCTCCAACAATTTCTCTTCCAACTCCATAATTTGCTTTTGAATTTTTTGTTAATGTTATTGTATTTTTTACATTATTCAATTCATATATATAACCCTTATATGTATAATCTGGTTTTTTAAAAAATATTTGACCCTTTGAACTTGAAACAAATTTCAATAAATTATCAATAACTATTTTTTTTCTATTAATATTTATCGATTTGTTATTATTATCCCGTTTTTCTCTTAATAATTTTCCATTTTCTTTATAAATTTTTCTATTATCTTTTTTATCACTTTCCATTTTTCCAGATTTATTTTTTATCGATTTGTTTTCAATAACTACTCTCGAAGAGGACTGTTGTAATGCAACTATTTTAGGTATTTCTCCGCCAGCATTATTAACTTTATCAATTATTTCATGTTTCATTTTACAATTATCTCCATATTTACATTTCCCTTGAAGAAAATGTTTACAAACTTTGTTTTCATTTAAACTAGAAGCTGGATTAGATCCAGGCAAAGGAGCAGAATATGAATTTGTAACTATCTTTGATTGTTTAATTGCAAGAGGAACATGAAGAAAATGACATTTATTGCCATATGCACAGTTTCCTTGATCGAAATTAGTGCATCGTTTTCTTTCGATAGTTTTTGGAGCAATAATTGTTTCAGAAATATTCGAAGGATGGATATTCACACATTTGTCTCCATAAAGACATTTTCCTTTTAAAAAATAGGAACAAATTGTTTGACTTGAAGATTGCATTTTTGTACTTTTTTTTCTGAGTTTAAAAAAAAAGTGAATTTTGGAATAATATTTTTATTAAATGATTTATAGAATATTTTCTGAGTAAATTCTTGAAATATTTTATTAAATTCTTAAATGGATTTTTACAATTAAATCAAACTATTGATTTATATAAAATATAATATGCCATGAAATGCCAAATTATATGTAATAAAACAAATATTGACTGAGTAATTTTAAATGAATTTGTTTTTTCAGTAAAAAATAATTTAAAAATATTTTCGATATTTTCAGATAAAAATGCAATAAATAATGCAATAATGGAAATTATCCAAGGTATTTCAAATCCATTAAATAAGAATTGATATAAAACATAAAAAAATGATAAATAAGCTATAACTCTATCAAGATTTAAAAATAAATTAGAATATAAATTAAATGGATAAATTCCTTTTAATCCATGTTTTGTTTCAGATATGTGCATTAAGAAAGAACAAATAACTGGAGGAATGATTATGACCCACTGTTCAAATTTTGATAAGAAAAATAATACAAATATATTACTAAATGCAACTAGATAATTATGATATTTTGACATTTTATAATAATAAAATTAAAGTATTTTGTAAAAAGTTTAATCATTTATTAAAATTTATAATTTTTTCAAAAATATATTAAATATTTATTATTTATAAATGATTTAATTATTTATAAATGATTTAATTATTTCTTCAATGATTTATTTTATTTTTTGATATGGTCCGATTTTAATATAATATTATTATTTGAATATGTTTGTTGAATAATATTTTTTGGCTCACTTATATATTTTTTTGGTTTATCTTTATTTTGATAATCTTTTGAATAATAAAATATATTATTCCAATCATTTGTTTTTATAATTTCTGATTTACATTGTAAACATCTAATTATTATTTCATTTACTTTCTCTGATCAAGATTGTTCCATTTTAAATGATTTAATATTTATAAATGATTTATTTAAAAAATATAAATTTAAAACATTAAAAATGTTGGAATTATTACCAAAAGAAATATTTTTTATTATTTTATCTTTTGGAAATATTTTGGAATTGATTAAATTATCGCATGTTTCTTCCAATTTAAGAAAATATATTAAATCATTAGAAAGAAAGAAAGTTCAATTTATTGATTCAAATTATGGCGGTGTAGATGAATTTTTATTGAAGAAAAAATTGGATTTTTGTTTTAAACGGAAGAAATTTTTTCTTTTGAAATCAACCAAATCATTTGATAGAAGTTTATCGGAGATTGGATATTTTAAAAAATCTGGATTGTTTTGGATTTTTTCTGGTTTGGAATTTGAGATTGGAAAATTTATTGAAGGGAATGATAAAATAGATTGGATTCCTGAAAAAACTTATAAAAATGAAATTATTATATTTAATCAAAATAATAATAAGGTTAAATCATTTGGTTTCGTAAATTCTTTAACTTGTTCTGTAGTGTTAAATGAAGAAACTGGCGAAGAAATCTCAAGATTTAAAGAAGAATTTGATTCTTTCTATTGTGGAAAAATATCAACAATATTTTTTAAACCCAAGAAATTTTATATTATTAATAATACAAAATGGAAAGAAGAAGTAGATTGTTTTAAATGGAGGGATTTCCAATTAAATATTGATGATTGTGATTTTACAGTAACGGAAGCTGGTTCTGAACAAATCATAATAGAAGATTATTGTCATACACATTATATTTCCAAAGATTTAGAATGTGGATTTAATACAAATTGCATCTTCATCAATATTTTCGGAAATCTTTATAAGATAAAAATTACTGATAATGGGATATATTTTGATTATGATACATCAAAATACAAAATCTTGAGTATAAGTTTTAATAATAGATATGAGTTTGACAAAATTAATAATAATAATTTCAAATTTATCAATATAAATTATAAGGGAGATCAATTAAAATCAATAGAACTAAAATTTGATGATTTAAATTTATGGATAATGACAAAAAGGGCAATTAATTCTCAAAATGAAGAAAAAATAATTGATCAATACTATCGGCTTTCTAAAGATGATTTTAAGTCATTATTTGAAGCTTCAAGAATACCTGATATTGAAAGTGAAATTAATCCGTCATTTAATAAATTTTATAAAGAAAATATGAATGGATCGATAAATGGAGAAAAATTCTTTTTCTTCCCAGAAATTCCAAGATATAAATTGGATTTTTTATCTGAATTTACTCCAAGTGGATATTATCTTATTGATAGAAAGTTAAAAAGAATTCATAAAATTGAATTTAATGAAAAATTATATTGGAAGGAAAAAGATTTATTCAAAAAGAACCCAGATAAAAAATTAATTTATTTATAATTTATTTATAATTTATTTATAATTTATTTATAATTTATTTATAATTTAATTGATTGCTTTTTTTGATGCCTTGTTATAAAAATTGTATTATCCAAATCACCTATTGATTCAAATATGATTGGATCACCAATTGTTAAATGATAAAATGGATCTGAAATTGGATTAGATAATAATAAACCTATTGAAATAAATTTTTCATTTTGTAATAATTTTTCTCTATCTCGTAAAGTTATATAAAGTAAACAATAACCTTTATCAAATTTTGCAAAAACGACATTTTCTCTTTTTAATTTTTGAAAATGATTATATGGAGTTAATAATAATGAATCTATATTTGGATATGATTTAAATAATGGTTTTGTAAAGCTTAAATCATTTATTGATGGTAAAAAATCATAATAATGAAAAAAATTTGATTTTCCTTTTAAATAATTTAAATGTTTAATTCTTTTTTTATATGATTTTTTATGATTTTGATAAAATGATCTTTTCCAACAATCTGTTTCATATTCTATTTCTTCATCTGTAACTTCTTGTTCAAAACATTTAGAATAATATTTTTCCCAATTTTTATGAATTTCGTCATTTGTTATAGATTCATTTATTTTTAAAATAAATTCACCATCTATTTTTGGTAAAATGAAATATCTCCATTTTTTAAATGGATTTATTTTTACATTTATAGTTTCTATATCCTCAAGTTTTTCAATTGAATCTATCCATAATTCTTTTAATCTTTTTAACATTTCATATGCAAAGTCTGGATTTCCAGAATTTTTATAATCTGAATTACTTACTAAAAAATCATTAGATGCAAATAAATATCTAAATAATATTTCATCAAAACATTCTTCTTTAGAATTTTCAAAACTAACGTCTTTTTGCATAGAAGATAAAAAATTTCTATTTTCTGATGGTGAATTATATACAGTTAAACATTCTTTACCATAATAAATATTTCCATATTTCATATTATTTTTAATTGTTAATAATCTACCACAAAATTCATTTCTTTCATTTAATACAAAAAAATATACTTTGCTATCTAGTTCTTCAGATATATTAAATTCAAAAGAATAATTTTTATTTCCATCTTTTTCAAATAGAAATTGTTTTATTCCTTTTTCGCATTGGATTTTAAATTCTTTATTCATTAAAATCAAAAAACTATTTTGTTCCCTAAATGATAAATTTATTAATATAGTATAGTTTTCTATTTTATTTAACCTTAAATTTTTATATATATTTACAATTTTTATTATTATTTCTTTTTTGTTTAAAATTATTTTAAAAAAGAAATAATAATAAAGAAATTTTGAAGCGTTTTGATAAAATTTATATGATACATATAAAATGATAAGAAGAATTTTATTAAAAAAAATTTTATTTAATGAATGGAATTGATCCTTTAATAAATAATATGAATAATGATTCAAAATATGAAAAAACAAATAAAATTTATATTTTAGTTATTGTTGTTATAACTATTATATTTATTATTATTATAGTAAGTATGGCAGCAGTTTTATTACAATCAGAAAATAAACCATGGAAAGATCGATTTAAAGATATTTTTAAAAAAAATACTGATATAGAACAAAAACAAGAAAAAATAATAGAAAAAAAGCAAAAACCATCAGGATTTCCAATAATAATAACTTCAAATCAAAGATTAATTTTATATTTACAAAAAACTGGAACAAATTTATCAAATTATTATATATTTAAATTTCCAATAGGAACATATAATGATTATGAAACATTAATAGAATCATTAAATACATCAAATAGTCATTTAGGAATATTTTTTGATTCAAATAATTCCATATGGTCAACAAATAGAATTTTAGAATGGTCAATAAATGAAAAAAATATATTTCAATTTCAATTAAATGATAATCTTTATGATAAATATATTATATTAAATGAATTACCAATAAGCGATCCTAAATTTAAATTATCTAAAGGTCAAGGAAAAGTAGATGATACAACAATAAAACCAGATGTAATATCCTTACCTTTAAATTTTGGACTTCCAATCAACCAACAAATTTTCTCAAATAAATTATATAATGCACATATATAAATATTTATTTTTTTTTAATAAATGATTTAATCTCTCAAAAATTATAAAACAAATTATTTTAATTTCGATAAAATTATTTATCTAAATTTATTAATTATTTATAAATGATTTATTATTTATAAATTATTTATATTTATTTAATTATTCGACTTTTTTTGTTTTTAGAATAGAATTATATTTTTATAATCAAAAATAAGATTTTAATGGAATCATTACCACTTGATATATTATATTATATTTTCCGATATATTGGAATAAAGGAAACTTTTTTATTAAGAGGATTATGTAAAAGTTGGTTTAAAATAATTTATAATATGAATCCAAAATTTATTGATTCAAATTATAAATCTTGGGATCATTTTATTGATATATTGGAATTAAAATGGTGTTATAGATATGATAAAAATTTAATAGTAACTGAAATAAATGTAAAAAATAATATTCCAATTGATATTGGATATTTTTTAGATTCTAATTTATTTTGGATTAAATTTTGGAAGAAGTTAATTATAACAGATTCATTAATAAGTCAAAATATTATAAGAGAATATGATTTAACAAAAACTGCAATATTATCAAGAAATATTTCGCCAAAATTTATTTGTGATGAGAATATTAAAGAATTTATTAGAATTGATGAAAAAACTGGAAATGAATTAAAGAAAGCAAAATTAAATATATTATCTTATTTTTTTACTGATAATTTAATATTATTTGTAAAAGGGGATAACTTATATTATATACATAATAATGAATGGGATGGAAATTTACAAATAGAATTAGATGAAAAATATATATTTAATGAAAAAAATAATTTGGGAAAATTTACTTTATGGGATTTTGAATATGATAATATTGAAAATTTCAATAAAAGTAAATATTTTAATGAAAAAACAATGAAACAGGAATCTTTACCTATATCAAAATATATTTCACTTCATTTTGATAAAATATTTGGAGAAAGAGGATTTATAGAAATTGGTGCAAATCCAATAACTTTATATACTTCAAATGGAAAAAAGATGGAACTTTTTGATAAAGATTTTATTTATTTCGAATATTGTAGATTTATTCCAGAACATACAATTAAAATAGTACAAGCAAGTTATGAATCAAAATCTTTGATATATGAATTTATATTTAGAGAAGATAATGACGTTTTATGGATTGGATTAGAAATTATAAAAGATTCATTAATTTTAGATGGAAAAAATCAAACTTTTTATAGATTAACAAAAAAAGATTATGAAAATGGTATTAAACCCACACAAATTCAAAAAGAAAATATTCCAGAAAGTAGGCTTCCTAATAGACGTATTTATGAGGTTGAAATTGAATTTTTACCTGAAATACCAAATAACAAATTAAATGGATTTTGTTTATCATCAAATGAATTTTATGAATTAAATCAATTGGATGGAATTTTAACAATATATAAAGTTGATAAAAATATTGAATCCAAAAATATAAATGATAAAATTAATAAAAAAAGAAAATATTGAAATCATTTTTAATTTAATTTTTAATAAATCATTTAAAAAAAAATATTTTTTTAATTAAATATTATGGAAAATATTCATATTGATGTTCTTTATATTATATTTAATTATATTGGAATTTATGAAACTTTTTCTTTTAGAATAATATCTAAAAATTGGTTTAATATAATTTATAAATTAAATCCAAAGCATATAAATCCAAAATATTTAACTTGGGATAGCTTCAAAGATGAAAATAAATTGAAATGGTCTTATCGATATAAAAAAAATTTAAATTTGAAAATAATAGATTTTTCATATGATGGAATAAAAGATATTGGATATTTTCAAGAAACTGATTCATTTTGGATTGAAACAAGCAATTTTTTATATATACAAAAGAATTTAACTGATAAAATTTATGAAAGAATTTATGATTTAAGATTATCAATCATTTTGATGAGAGGATTAGAACCTAGAAATTGCTTTTATATTAAAGAATTTATTAGAATTGATGAAAAAACTGGAAATGAATTAAAGAAATCTAAATTTATTATTGATGAATATTTTTTTACTGATAATTTAATTTTATTTGTAAAAAATGATTTGTTATATTTTATACATAATGACGATTGGATTGGAAAAAATAATGAATATATTAATGAAAATGATATTTTTTCAGAAAAAAGAAATATAGGAAAATATGACAATAATGGATATATAGAAAATAAATATATAGTCAAAAATCATAAAAATAAAATTTATTTTGATGAAAAATCAATGAAACAAATAATCCCATCATATAATACTCTATATTTTGGAAAAATATTTGGAGAATTTGGAAAAATTGATATAGATTTGGATTCAAAGAATTTAATTTTATATATAAATCATGGAAAAGGATATAAAATTTCTAAATCATTTCATTTTGATTTAGAACAAAAAATAACATATAATAAGAATAATGTTTATGATAAATATTATATTCCATCTAGACATACTAAATATTTAATTAATATTATTTCATATGATAATTTATTATTTATACATTTTAAAGTAACTTATAATCCAATTTGTCCAGAAACTAGGTGGTATGAAAATTGTTATTATAGAATAACAAAAAAAGATTATGAAAAAGATTTATATTTTGAAAGAATTGATAAAAAAATAGATCAAAATAATATATTAGAAATACCAAAAGATAAAATAGAAAAACATTGTTTAACAAAATCAGAATTTATTAAAATAGATGAAATAAATTCCAAAATATTAATTTATTCAACTTTATAAACTTAATTATTTTTTAATAATTACGTGTAATAAATTCTTTTAGAAATAAATCATTTATAATTCTATTTATTTTTTAAATCATTTATTAAATATTCAATAATTTTTGTACCAAGACTATTACATTTTCGAAATTAAATTGATTTATTTGAATAAAGAAAAAGATTGATATGAAGCAATCTCATAATTATACTCATACAAATGATTCGAAAGATTCAATTTATTTGCATTAAATAATTAAATAAATGAAATATTAAATGTTATTTATTTAAATAAAATAAATAATAAAATTTATAATTATTATTTTTAATAAATGATTTATTTATTATTTTAAATGATTTATTTTATAAAAATTATTTTAATTTTAATAATGAATATTTTTAAATATATATCAAGTGATATATTTGCTAAAATATTATCTTTTGGCAATATTTATAAATTATTGATTATTCGAAAAGTTTGTAAATCATGGAATCAAATTATAATTAATTTTAATTCTCATCAAATTCAATTTATTGATAATAGATTTTCATGCTGGAATGATTTTATAAATTATTCGAAACTTAATTGGGCAATAAAATATAAAAAATATATTCATTCAGATATTATAAATATTGAATATAAAAACATTAAAAATATTGGATATTTTACATTAACAAATTTATTTTGGATAGAAACTGATAATGAATTCTCAATTGGTAATTTTGTTGAAAATAAATGGATTGAACATAAATTATATAATAATGAAATTATTATTTTATCAAGGGGAAAACAACATAAATTTTATAGTTGTAAGGATAATTTAAGAGAATTTGTTTATTTAGATTTTGATACTGGAAAAGAAGTTAAAAGATTTAAATCTGATTGTATTGGATTTTATTGTGGAAAATTATTTGATTTAATAATTTATCCTAGTTCTCGATTAATCATTTATCACAAAAATTTAATTAAGATATGTGAGAAAAATTTGGAATTTGGATCTGAAGATAGTATATTTGAAGATTTAATTGGATTTATTACGATCATAAATTGGAATAATTTAATTACTATTAATATAAATGGAAATGTTTCCGAAATATATAATATAAAACCTTATATATATAATCCTTTTTCATTTTCTTTTGGAAATGAATGGATGCAAATATTTGCTCTTCCGAGAAAAATATATTATGAAGATGGATATTTATTCATAAGAAATATTAATGGAAAAACTAAATTAATATTATCTGAAAAAATAACTTTAATAACAAATGTTAAAATATGTCAGCCAGGATATATATATTATTGTGATAAAAAACCATCTGGAATATATAAATTGCGAATAAGATATGATGATTATGATTTATGGATAAATTATAGTGTTAAATATATTAAAGATAATGAGGAAAAGAAAATTGATATTAATAAGTATTATAGACTATCAATAGAAGATTATATAAATGGTGAACAGGCAAAGGAAATATATATTTCAAAATTTTATTATGATAGTTTATGGTTTAATAAATCTAATACAGGAAAAGATGGATATTTTTATGAAAACTTTGATAAATGTTTAACCCCAAAAATAAAAATACCATTTTTACCAAAAATATCAACAAGAAAATCATTTACAAATTCTGGAATTACTAGATCTGGATTATATATTGTATTTAATAAAAATAATACAATTCATAGATTAAGTTTTGATGAAAATTTATATAAGAAAATGCAAGAAAATAAATTAGTAGAAAATACATTTTCTGTAAAAAATATTTTTAAATGATTTATTTAATAAATATTTTTAAATGATTTATTATTAATAAAATTTATAAAAAAAATCTATCGAAATATTGAAAACATGTTTGAAAAATTACCATTTGATATTTTCTTTATTATATTATACTTACAGGATTTTCAATCTATTTGTAAATTTCGTGGGGTTTCTAAATATTGGAATAATTTTATTATTAATTTGAAAGAAAATCAAGTTTCTATTATTAATGAAAAATATAAATCATTTAAAGATATTATAAATGAGGGATATTTAATACATTGTATAAAACATAGAAAAAATCTGAAATCTGAAATCATAAAAATTGAATCAAAAAATAATTTATTAGAAATTGGATATTTTCATATAGAAAATTTAATTTGGATTAGATCAAAAGATGAATTTAAAATTGGAAAAGTTCAATTAAATGATAAAAATGAGAAAATATGGATTGAGACTAAATCTTTCGATTTATCAATCTACGATATGATATTTTATAAAAGCAATATTCATTATCCATCATATAGCAATAATAGAACAATTTTAGTTGATGAATTAACTGGAAAATATGTTATTACAAATAGATGGGCACCTTCATATTATTGTGGAAAATATTTATTTTTTGAATTTGATAATGAAAAAAAGCAATTATTATGGATGCCAAGAAGTGATTTAAAAAATCAAGTTCAAAGTGATAAAGTTGCGAGATTTATTTTTCCAATGAAAAATTCTATAGATTCTTCTTTAACAAAAATTTGGATATATCAAAAAGATGATGGAAATATATCGATAATGATTTCATCTATGATTTATTATTTTGATAAATATGGACTTAAGTATACAAAAAATATAGATTATTTTTATGATTATCACCTGCACCTATTACCATATAATACGAAATCATTCTTTATTGATAAATGTTTTGGATGTTTTATGCAAATAATATTCACGAAATCTGGATTGTGGATACAAACTCTAGAAAAAAAATTGCTAATCTTGGAAATAAATCTTGGTGATGTTGTAATTAACAAATTTGGAATGCCTGAAAATTTTTATAAATTTAATATTTATAGTTCAAATGTTAAAGAAATCAAATCAGTCGATACATATATTTATCTTTATTGTTCAAATGATAATTTATGGATTTATCATTATGAAGAAACAACCAATATGTTTAGTGGTGATTCTCAATCTTATGGATATTATAAATTATCTATTCAAGATTTTGAAAGAGGACATAAAGCTTCTGTTGTGCATAAATCAAAATCTTCAATTACACCAAGTTTAGAAAATCCTTTGGCCATTTTTAAAAATAAAAAAACTTCGAAACAAGAATGGTTTTATGAAAATTTCTCAAAAGATTTAGATAAAATATCTATATCAGAAAAACCATTTTTGCCAGTAATAAATCATGAAAAAGATTCTTATCATACTGGAGTAACACCAAATGGTTTATTTATTATAGACAAATCTAAAAATATGTTGAATTGTCTAAATACATTACAATAAATTAAGAAAAGAATTTTTTTTTATTCTTTTTTGTTGTGGTTTATTGTCCAGTTAATTGTTTCATAAGAATTAATATATTTAATAATATCAGATAAACTTTTTTCAAGTTCAATTACTCTTTTTTCTAATATTTCAATATTTTCATTACATTTACAATCATGTGAATCTTTCTTTAAAATATTTTTATCTTTTTTTCCAATTTTTTGATTTTTGATATTTTTATCATTATTATTTTGATTATTTTCTCTTTTACGTTTTTCTGATAAATATTGTCTTTCTTGTATATTTATTAATTTGAAATCTGTTGGGCCATATTTATCAATTAATTTCGCAAAAATTTTCTTTTGATATTTTTCATCATATTTACTTATTTTTCTTTCATTTTCTAAAAAATCTAATCTCCAATTTTTATCTGGAGTATTTGGTGGAAATTTATCATTAAATCCATATTGCATATATTTTAATACTAAATATTTTGTTGGATTTGATTGAATATTATTTTTTATAGAATCTGCAATTTTTAATTCTTCTAAAGATAATTTTTTTATAATTTCTTCTTGTTCATTGACTAAATTCTCCAAAATTAATTCTTCATCAATAGTTTCTAAATTTTCTTCAGGAAAATTTAGATCCAATGATATATTCATTATAAGCTTCAATATTAAAACGAAAATAATAATTTATTAATAAATCATTTAAAATTTAAATAATATAATTAATAAATTATATTTTTAAATGATTTAATATTAATATTTAAATGATTTAATATAAAATCAAAAAAAATAAAGCAGAAAACATGAATTTTATTAAAAGTAATTACGAATCTAAAGATTCATATGAAATCACACATAAAAAAAATTATAATGAGATGATAAATAAAAACCATAGCGAATTAAAATTTTTTATTAAATATAAAAGAGATTTCTTTTCATTTCTTGGATCTAATACTATTTTTATTGATCATCAAAAAGAATTAAAAATATGTATTATTTTTTCAAATGATATATATAATCCAGAAATAAATTCTAATCTAAATTGTCCTACTATTTATAAATTTTAAGAATATACAGTTCTTGAATTTAGTACATGTAAAACAAAAGATTCTAATGGAAATAGTTTTTTTACGAAATATTCTAATGGAAATAGTTGTTTTATAAAAGATTATGATGGAATGGATAAAAAGAATAGAAATCTTTTATTTGAATTAAAATCAAATGGAAAAACTATTAAAACATTTTCTCCAATTATAATGGATTCTTTTTTAGATGATTCTTGGGAATCTACTAAAAAGAAATTAGATTTCATATTAAAAAATAATCAAATTCAACCATTATTATTAAATGATAATATTTATTTAGATATTTATATGTTAACTACATGGAAAATATCAGATTATAAATTTCCATCAAGATTTTTTAAAAAATTTTGGGAAAATTTAATTATTCAAAGACAAATAAAAACAATTTATCAATTATGGAATTTAATAAAAGAACAAATTGATATAAATGAAACTGCAACAACATTATCTCATTGGATAAAATATTTTAATATAAATATTCCAATAGAAAAATTTCATTTATATGGAATATTTGATTTATCAGATATTCAAAATATAAATCCGTAAAGTTTTTTTTTAATTTTTAACACATTTATTAAAGAGATATTGTAGAAGGATTTGGTTTACATTTAACAAATCATATGATTTTTATGAATGAAAATATGTCAATACAAGATTATGAAAAAAAAGAAGAATTTATTTTTTAAAACAATAATTTAAAATAAAAAAATATTTAAAAAAATTAATTTTTTTATTCATTTTATTGAAAATTAAAATATGACAACAAATAAGAAATTAGTTAATATTGAAATTTTGGAACCTTTTATTGATGAAAATTCTGAAATTAAAAAAGAAGCTTTAAAAGAATTATTGAAAACTGGAATTTTTGATGAAATTATTGAAAATTTTGAAAAACAAAAAAAAATATTTGAACATATTAAAAAATTAAGAATTGAATCAAGTAATATAAATTCTAACTCTGGTATAGAATATAATGATTCATGGGAAATTTATTTTAATAAAAAGAAAGATGAAAAAATGAATCAACTTTGCGAATATATGAAATTATTTAATATAGTTGATAATATAATTGATGATATTAAAGATATTAAAAAAAAGCCAAATGAAATAATACAAGATATTAAAAATTCTAAAACGATTAATGATTTGGATAATATTAATCCATATGAAATATTAAAAAATTCTAAAATTGAATTTATTCAATTATTAAATAAACATATTCAAGAAATAGAAAATTTTCAAATTGGATCAATTGAGTTTTCAAAAAGAGAAGAATCAACTCAATCAAGATCTTGGTATTACTTGAATTCAATGAATAATTTAAAATTAATTCAAGATGTAATTCTTATAAAATATAGATATCCATATGTTTATATTATAAAAACGAATAATAGATTTTTTATAATTGATGCTTCTACAAATTATATAGTATTATCTCATCAATATAATGAAAAAATAATTGATATTTCTATTGGTGTTGATTCAGTACAAATTATTTCTTATGGAAATAAATCTGATTTTTGGAAGATAATAAATGGATCATGGAAATTTGATTCAACTATAAATAATTATGAAGGAAGATATACTCAATTAAAAATTCAAAATACTGGATATTTTGAATTAAGTAATTACAATTTATATAAAAATGGAAATATAATTGAAAAAGATTTAAAGTTCGATTTATTAGAATGTTGTGGAGATTATTGTTTATGTAGAAAAAAAGAATAAATAATTCAATTATTGTTAAAATTATTATTTTTTATTATAAATCATTTAATTTTATTAAATGATTTAATATTATTTATTAATATATTATTATGAAAATTATTTCTTTCAAAATAATTTTTGATAATTTCAATAATTATTAAATTTATTTTATATAAATCATTTAATTTCATTAAATCATTTAATTTTATTTAAATCTATTTTATAAAAATATTTGTTTCGAAATTTTCTATAATTTCAATAATTATTAAATTTATTTATAAATAAATCATTTAATAAACCTAAATGATTTAAGATTTAAAAATATATTATAAAAATATTTCTTTTAAAAATTTCTATAAAAATAATTTCAATAATTATTAAATTTGTTTATAAATAAATCATTTAGAAATATAAATCATTTATACAAATTTAATAATTATTGAAATTATCGAAAATTGGAGTTATCGAAAATTGAAATTATATGTAAATAAATATTGAATAAAATTTTCTAAATGATTTATTATTAATTTAAATGATTTAAACAAAAATGAATTTAGTTGAATTACATAGCGATATATTATTTATTATTATTGGAATTATATGTAAAAAAGAAAAGAAACCAATCGAAGATAAATTTGAAATTATATTTGTTACTGGATTTGGAGATAAAATACATTCATGGAAAGTAATAAGAAATTATTTATCTTTAAAAAATACATGCAAATTTTTCTTTAATTTTATTCAAGATAAAAAATTATCTATTATTCATTATGAATTTATAGAAGATTCACTATTATTTCATTCATTTATTGGGAGAGAATATTCTGGATATTGTAGAAAATCTAGAAATGAAAAAAATATAATTAATAATAAAATTTCTGAATGTGAAGAAAAAAGTCGCAAAATATTTAAAAGAATTTTATAAAATTCTTTTTGTATAATGAAAACAATAAAAATTCTTTTTAATAAAATAAGGGAAATATATGAAAGATTTATAAAAAAATGGATAAAGATATTAAAATTTCTAATTATGAAATGATAGTTGCAGAGCAACAGATGTCAAAGAAAGTAGATTATTTAAAAAATAATGAATTTAAAAGTAAAAAAGAAGATATTGAAAATGCAAAGAAGAAATTAAATCAGAGAACAAAAGTGATGATTTCCATGATTTGTGAATTTAGGAAGAAATATAGTGAAGTTATAAAAAAGATTGAAAATTCTTTGGATAATATTAAATCAATAAATGAATTAAATGAAATAAATACAAAAAATTTAAATTTTATTGATAATGAATTTTTGAAACAATTTGAAAATTTATTGAATTCATCTAATCAACTTTTAAATGATAAAAACTTAAAAATTCATAGAAATAAATTAGAAAAAATAAATAATCCAATTATTTATAATAATGCAAATTTAAATGAATCTTCAAAATCCGATTTAAATGATTTATCAATAAATGATTTAAATGATGGAAATATTTGGTATTTATTTTATAAATATTCTAATCAAATTATTTTTTCAAATATAAAAGATATTTGTTTAACAAATGAAAAAATATATGCAATTTTTAGTAATAATTTCTTTTGTATTTTTGATATCAAAACAAATGAATTAATATATATAAATGATATTAAAAATAATTCTAACTTAAATGAAATTAAAAATATTTATTATATTTATGATAATATATTTATATTAACAGATATTGGAGATTTATATTTATTAAAAAGTGATAATATAAATGATATAAAGCTTATTATAAATAATATAGGTATTGTAGGTGGAAATTCAAATTTTTGCATCTTAACTAGAAATGAAAAATTATATATATTAAATCAAAAAAATCATGAATTAAATGAACAAATAAATGATATTGGTCCAATAATTTCAATTAATTCATTCGAGAATTATGTAATTGTATTTGGTACAAATGGTATTAAAGAATATGGAACAAATATCAGCTTAAATATAAGAACAATACAAATTAAACCAATTCCTGATAAAGTTTCAATAAATTGTGATAAAATAATATATTTATATTCTAAAAAAAATTTATGGTTTTTCTTTGATAATATGTACATGGAAAGAATATTTATTGGATCTGAATATAAAAGATTAATACATACTGAATTATTTGGAAAGACCTTAAATCAATTCGAATTAATAAAAGATCAATTATATTGTAATAATGAATTATTATCAAATCGAAAGTTTGATTCCATTAAATTAATAAAAAATATTTGTTTATGCAAATTAATAAAATAATTATAAAATAATAATCTTTTTTCAATATATTTCAAAGAAATTAATAAATGAATTCATATTATATTAATTTTATTAAAAAAATAAAATATTGTTTCTTATAAATATTCTAGATACTAAAACATTATTGAATCTTCATAATTAATAATTATCATTTATTTTGAATAAATCATTTACTAATTAAAAATTATAATTTATATTCAAGCTTTATTTGACTTGACAATAAATTGATTATTATTAAAATAAAATAAATCATTTAAA
>Ga0182030_10004079_pt1 | contig 31123 bp, 42 predicted proteins | sample 812S3MmetaG_FD_121299 | JGI IMG/M metagenome (GOLD analysis project Ga0182030, IMG submission 121299) | Permafrost microbial communities from Stordalen Mire, Sweden - 812S3M metaG (Illumina Assembly) | ecosystem: Environmental > Terrestrial > Soil > Wetlands > Permafrost | place: Sweden...
CATTCCCCTCAACATAGACATGAGTCCTACAATCCCATCAGCTCATTCCGGTAAAGCTCAACTCCCCCAACCTCATCCTTATTTAACCCCTCACACCAGCGGGAAAGAATCCAACTTACCCTTTATCCAAAGAAGTAATGAAATCCCTCTGTGGACCCTCGTCCAAAAATCCAGTAACCCGAAAGAAGCTAACCTTTCGATCGTCTTGTGGGCCACTATTCGTCGCAACAGAGTATTGCAAGATCTCCTTTCCGGTGCTGGTAGCTTTCAGCTCTGGGGTCGCAGTGAGGTGACCGATGATGGTCATTTTAGCGAAGGAGGAGCGAGAGGCAGAGGTGGAGAATGCGCGGGCGGTGGAGGGGAGTGTGCGGCGGAGAAGGAAGGAGGACATATTTGCGGGTGTTTGAGACTTCAGCGGGTGAAGTGAGAGGTTGGCTATGAGTTGATGGAATGGTGAAATGAATGGAGGATTTGTGGTGATGTTGTGTGGATAGGCGCAAAGCTGGTGATGGATTCAGATTGAAACGAGGTTCGCGACTTTTCTCTCGACGCGATCAGGGGTTCGGCCAATTGCGGTCACGTGAGTGCAACTGTTCCAATCTGATTGCGAGAATTCAAGGTACCTTTAGATTTAACTCCTTAGAAGTACGCATTCAATTCTGATCCAGTCAATAAGGTCTAATTTGAATGCATTTATTTCGGAGGTTTAGTAATATACAATCACGTGTGTTTCTGAAAGGAAGCAGGTACGGAGTACCTTCATCTCGAATCACAGATCTGGGAATTCTCAAGTGTCTCAGGAGAGTCCAACTAACCTCCACCTTATCTAACCCACAATACGCTTGCAAGCAGGTAGCCTTCCCAAGAAATCTTTGACCATCGTGGAGATCTCAAAGCAGGCGCCCTTACGGGGAGGTCCCAGATTCAAAAGCAACCAAAGAACCCCGCGATGTGATTTGAAGGCAACTTTACCTCTCGCGGGCTCTCCATATCTTACGCCTTTGTATGGCTATCCTGTCGGGAGCCCCGATATCACGAGAATTCCCAAGCCGCGTCTCTCTAAATCTTGCATCCTTGAAGCCACCATCGAAGTATTCTCAATTACCCTCCAATGAATACCTGCAACGCAACGAATTCGTCCTCGATAAAGTGGCTTCATACATCCGTTACACAACATAATGCAATATTCGGGCACAGAAGGATCGAAGGTTCGGCCCCAGCCCGGTACATTGTTACATTTGGACAAGGCCGTTGCGAGGTAACTGAAATGGCGGATAAACCGATTTTAAGATTGCCATTCGATCGCCAGGTCAGCAAAGACTCAACGTCTGAGGACAAAATTCCCTCAGGTTCAGGGTTCACATCTCTCACATCTCTCAGAACACGCTCAACGCGTCCTTCGCAACGCGACAATTGTCAGCCCGCAGATGTTGTCTTTATGTTGTCTTTCTAGCCAGTTGAAACGTGATCTCTCTCGGAGCTTTTGAATCTCGGGTACCTGAAGCTTGAGCCGCTTTAAGTCAAGCCCATCGAAACCCCTGAACGCCTTCAAATTAAACTTTGAGCCCCTGATTCAAGTCGTATGACTACGTTCTCTCCACCAATTTTCAAAGGACCGATGCAAAACGCCTGGACTATACTGCATCTGTTAATCTTATATTGCATCAAAATCCCAATATCATCGAGGAACAACTCAAACATCAAAAGAAGCAAAAAAGAAAGGAGAAGTGGTTGCCATAGCCACATCCCTGATTATGCCATGATGATGCCAAGACATCGAAGCCTGAGATCATTGTAATTTCGCTTGTTGACTCCCGCGTCTCTTCTCTCCTAATCTCAACTACCACCCTTGAACATCGTCTTAATTTGGCACCAACTCCACTCTCCATCGTATGGGCTCTTTTTTGGGAGGGATCTGAACGAATCGCACATGAGTGAACGGGAAAAGGCCGAAAAGGGTGGTGTGCTCTTCCCTTTCCGAGGGACCGAACAACCTGCTCGAGAGCCTATCGATATCAGAACATCATGGATCCTGTGGCTTTGACCAGACAGGCCGACCGTGGCACTGGTCGTCATCGCATTAATTGTAAAATAAGCAGCTGATTCAGGCGGTGCTGAGATACTCGTGGCTTCAAAAGCTTCTCGTGTTCCAGGAAGCCAAGCTGGACTCAAGTGGGTGGGAAGCAGAGCCAGATGACATGACGTTGGTTAGTATGACAAAGTCTTCATCTTAATTGTACTAGTGGTCCAGGACTGCTGCTCCGAAAGCAGCTCACTCGCAGTGGCTTCTGACTGGCTTTCGATAGCCCTGGAGAGAAAAGCGCCATGGGACACGCGGGCATGAACGACGAGCCACCTCCAACCGATCTCGCATAGGACATCGCAATCTCTCACGACGCCTTGCGCCTTCATCGTCTTAAATTTAACCACTGCATCCTTGGTGGGATTAGTCTTCCTTCTTCAAGCTCCAGGCTTTCCTAACTTGTCCGGAGCTTTGACACACTTTTGATCTCATCTCCCTCCATCTCCTCTTCCTATTCGTCAATGTCAGAAGCAGTTCTACTACCCGTCCACGATTAACGACTACATCCTTGTGCCCTTGTTGTCGATCCAGCTAAGCTCTGGCCAGCCTCTGTGTGCCTCCCACCTGCTCTCTGCGCAAGATTTTCTTCTATCCTACACAACCAATGCATCATACTTGTTTTTTCTAGAAGCACTGGCAGCAGGCTCTGCGCCAATGCTATCCACATTCCCTTGACCTTGATCAAAGCTACATATGTTCTTCCCCTTCGGATCTTCCCCTCATTCATCGTACAAAAAATTCTGTATTGCGGCGAGCTGGCTTGTACATCTCAAGATGTTTTATGCGACGCGATCAAAGGCGCTGACTATACTCATCCTCTGCCTTTCCATTAATATAACAATCGCGGATCCACGGGCAATTCATATTCATAGGCGAGATGGACCTACAACTCCATCTACAGTTACAGACGTTTCGACACAGCCCTCGAGTAGTCCTACACAGTCGCAAGGAAGCAAGGGAGGGGGCCCAACTACAACCCCGCCTCCCTCATCTTCAGCACCAAGCTCTTTTTCTTCAAATTCCACATCAAGTACAAGCTCATCATCATCTACCTCATCAACATCAATCTCCGTATCTGCGGTGACTTCAAACATCAACGGGCCAGCTCCAACTTCTGCATTCAATTCAGATTCCAACTTCAATTGTATGCCACATCCCTACCCTTCGTACCTCATATCTGACTCAAAATGTAGCTACTTTAACCCCACATAAATTACCCCTCACGCCTGTAATAACTCCAGGATTTGCCGTTGCCGGAGTCTTCTTACTACTCACTGGATTGGTTTATACTCTTGTTGGTATCAAGAACAAATGGCTTCACATCTCCTTGTCCGCGGCTTACCTAGCCAGCCTTGCGGTGACTGTGCTCATATTATACGTTATGAATCCACCAGTCAGCGATGCGATACAAGGCGCATATGTCGTTGCCGCGATCATGACTGGACTTATCCTTGGCGGGGCAGCAATCGTTTTTAAAGAAATGACGGAAGGATTGGGATGCCTTCTTGGTGGATTTTGCTTTAGTATGTGGTTGCTGGTCTTGAAACCTGGGGGCCTTCTCACGTCGACTGGCGCAATATCTGGATTCATCGCGGCCTTCACTCTGGCTGGATTTGCCACTTCATTCAGTCATATAACGCGACCATATGGCTTGATGGTCTTAATTTCTTTTGCTGGAGCTACAGCAGTTGTGTTGGGAATTGATTGTTTCAGTCGAGCTGGATTGAAAGAATTTTGGGCGTATCTGTGGAAGCTCAATGATACTTTGTTCCCATTGGGAGCAACTACTTATCCATTGACGAGAGGCTTACGAGTTGAGATCGCGGCCATCATAATCATTTTTCTTGCAGGTATTGTTTCCCAAATGAAGTTGTGGAAGGTCGTTAAAGAGCGTCGTGAGCAACGTGTAAAGGAAAGACTCGAAGATGAAAGGACAATGGCACAGGAGGAAGAAACTGTTGGCAGACGCATCGAGCAACACAATGCCCAGGACAGAAACCAATGGGAAGCCGTCTATGGCGACAAAGATGCGGCAAAATCAGGCGAGCAATCAATCATCGATTCTGGCGTTGGTGACATGGACAGCCAGAAGAAAGGCCCATTAAGCACAGTCACATCATTACGACGATCAGGCGAAAATGAAATCGAAATGGCTGAAATGTCGCCAACTCAAGCTACCGGCGTAGGACTTGTCATGTCTAACAATGCTGAAGATGGTGCTGCTGTAACAGTTCGGGTTGCCCGAGATTTGGAACCGCCTCAAATACTCGACGAAAACGGGAATCCAATCAAGGTCGAATCTTCCACAAATCGACTCAGTCACGTGTCGATGCGCAGTTCTAGTTCTCAAAAGAAAGGGGAGGAACAACTCTGGGATGTGAGTGCGGATGAAGAGGCACGTCTTGAAAAACGATCATCACAATGTAATTCGAAGCGGACATCTGGAGGGCTAGAGGTTGTCCCTCTACCTTTCAAAGTTCCTGAAGGCGACATCGAAGATGATCGCTCTTCTGTTGCTACATTCGCGGACGATGAACAAGCTGGACAGAAACGTTTCTCCCACCGACTGTCCGCCACTTCTGCTATTCTGAGGAAACTCTCTAAACGATCGCAGAGGGGATCCAAAAGATTTTCAAATAATGGAGGAAACAGTACTGAGGACTTAGTCATCCCTCATGCTGTTGAGGATGACCGAGCAAGCTCAATTGCTGCCACGATGGATGGCCTCAGTGATGATGATAGGAGTGTGCGAACATCAATGGAGCCAAGCCGGGAAGCCTTGGGCATTGAGCATTGCTCTGATCGCCGAGCATCGAGTATCATGGAATTCGACTTTGAAGTTCCAGACGCGAAAGCTCAGAAACATTCATCCCTTCTTACTATTGGAACTGAGATTCTCGAACCAGCAGCTACAAACGAAGTGAAGACTGAGGAGGCAGCTAACCAGAAATCCTTGACTTCACATACGGACCCTAAGCCAGTGCCAGATGTGATTGTTTCTCCAGAAGCTCCATCCAATGACCCCGAAAAGCAAGCTCCTCCTTCCGTTGCTTCTGTAGTGGATGCAAAACCTGCAAGCATCACGAAAGATCGACTCCCAGCACAACTATCAAAGGTTATAATGTCCTACCGTACGAATGAATGGGCAAAGCATCTCGGTGGAGCCGAAGCACCAGATCTAGACAAATTAGAGATAGCACCCATGGAGGCCCAGACTACGACTGCTGAAGCTGCTGCACCCGTGAACGTAGAAGAACTTCAACAGACACCAGAGAATGCTCTTCCTCCCCCAGCAAGATCTATGTCGCAAATGTCAAACCATGCACCGTCACCCTTAACAAGGTCAGGTTCAGCTATGTCGCAGCACTCTATTTACGGCCAACAATCACAACCCAGCCTCAACACCCGAGTGTCAACCTTACGAAGCGTATCTAGTCCCAATATTCCTCAACCCATTGTTGAGTCGCCCATCGAGGAAGATCTGAGTCCCGGCTCATCCGCAGTTAAGAATTCGTCTCTAGCCGTTCCTTTTAGCAGCAGCAATACCTTGATGGGAAAGCGTGACTCAATATTACGCAACAAGTCTTACATTTCGAATCCGTCAACCCTCGCATCAACCCCAGAGTTTTCTTCCTTAGCAAACAGCGAAGCAGGATCAGTATACAATTACCCCAACGCCAGCGGTCCCATAATAGGCGAAGACGAGAACATGACCCTCTCCGCCCGCCGGGACCTGATCCGACAATCTTCCCTCCAATCCCTCTCGAACACCTCACCACTCCAACAAACTCCCATCCCCTTTGACTCCCACCAACCCCGTCGTCAAACATCTGCCGCACACCCCCTGGCACGCGAACAACAACTCGCATCCTGGCGCGCCAGCGTCCACAACGAGTTCCAAAGCACCGCCCAACCCCGACAAACCATTGAACGGCAACGAAGCGCGTTATGGCAAGAACGGCAAGCGGAAGAACAGAAGAAAGCCTTCGATACCAAAAGACGTGGTGAGAGAGATATTGCGTTTGATCAAAGAATGAGAAGAGGTGATATGCTTGATGCGCATCGGGAGGCATTGAGGAAGATGCAAGCGAGTGCTAATAAGCATGCTTGATTTACGCACATGTACGAATATGTTTCCTGTTTTCTGACATTTAATCTTGGAAGGGAAAATGGGAAAATATGTGGTCATGAGGATCATTGAAGGAGTTTTGTATATATGGGATAGGGGCAAGATGGGTGGGGAGCTCCGAGGCTTGGATTTGTATAATGGGAATATACTTATAGTAGTGATTAAGATTAGTCCATAATAAAGATCAACTTTTAAAATTATGGTTTCTATTGTTTTGAAGAAATTTTCTCGCTGTGAGGATGGATGTACCCTGGACAGAATTCGATTTTTATAGAAAGCCCTGGGCTTATTAATCTATGGGGAGCCCCGCACTCTCCCAAATGGGACCTACGTTAGATGCGATACATACAGTACAGTATATAACATACAGTATATATACTATTTCAGCCTCAAAGCCCATACGCTGAGGTCGAGTTACCTTATTCTAGAATTAGATTCGCGTTTCACAGGACTCGAACAAGCCGAGGCGTCATGCTGCATGAGGCTGCATATTGCTTGAATATAGATTGAATATAGGTTGAATATAGGGTGAACATAGGGTGAACATAGGGTGAACATAGTTTGAATACCTATAGATTCGAATCGGGATCATTGGAGGGAAAGCAACACGAGAGTTTAATAAATTAATCCCAGCATGGCCAGCAGGATCCCGGAGAGTATTGAATTACCAGGCCGTTTATATTAATTGATTGCCACCTCCCCTTTCCCAAGCGGTCCATCCCGCTGCAGCGTTGCACAGCAGCAGTCATCGTACCACGTAATCCTCTCCCACACGATGATGTCCTGCAGAAGGGGATGCAAACACCATCAGAGCCTCAGCAACGCATGAACACCGCCTCACAGCGACAGTCTACGCTTTGACGGATCTTCACGCCCAGGAGGCAGCCGGAAAACAATAACGCCCAAAGCGACGTCAAAGAAGTTTTTGCAGCTCTGACCGCCGAACCCAACATGTGAGATCTCCAAAGGACTGGGCAGCACTCATCCAGCAGCTCGGGTCGTGATAGGAGCGAATATGTGGCGATCCACTTGGGTATAACGGTTCCTTAAACGGATCTTCGTAGTTTACCAAACTTGAAGGGGGGACATGGTTCGAGATTTTCTCCGCTCAACAGGGGAAATTTGCAGAACGCGAAAAGAAAAAAAAATGACCTATTTGAGGCGTGACGAGGATGCGACCGATGGTTTTGATTGATCGTGCACAAACATGTGAGGGGGATGCCTGAAATACATCAATACAAGCTTTAGTCATGCATTTTTCTTCTTTCACTCTTACCCATCCTCGAATCCCTTGATATTGGACACACTCTTCTTGAACAATTCATATCTCTTTTGGGAAGCTTTTGACCATTGACGTTCAATACACAGCATGAGCTCTTCAGCATGATTGATATTCGCCTTTCTGTTCAGGCATCTCATCACTATTTCCCTTCGCTAAACCGTTCCTGCAGCTCTCCTTTCTTTACCCATCACACTGCATTAGCACCGAACTCCAGACCTCTCCTCGAACCCTATCGTTCTATTCCTCAATCCAAAATTACACAACGGCGTCGACGACAAAAATTGCACCAACATCAAAACCCTCTCAGGGACAAAACCCTCGTCGTCGAGGCAACGTTGCAACGGCAAATCAAGCTGGCCCATCAACTGCCAGTCAAGCCGGACCATCCACCATAACTTCTGATGCGCCTGTTGCGACAAGCGCCAATCCGCGAATCCCGTCTCCTAGTTTTCAGCCTCCGTACCCATCACCATCACCATCACCAATTCCAACACCTGGCGAACCTCAAGTCCGCGTAACGAGTCCGACCCGTTGGAGTCTACGAAACGCTTTCATCGGCGGCGGGAACCCCGAATTTCCTTCTCCATTTCGAAGCCGTGCAGGGACTGGCAGTACCATAGGTCGACCGAGACGTACAAGTGCAGCGCGATTGTGGAATCCGACGAATTCGACGCCTAGAGTATATCCGCAGACCCAGCAGAAATCTACAAATCGAAGGAGGAATCGGTCAACGGGTGAAGGAGAGACTGTCATTGCAATCCCGCTTTCGCATCCTGCTATTGGGTCACCTAGAGAGGAATCTGGCGCGCCGGGAGATTATCCATTGTTGACGTTACCGGAGCAGAGGCAGAAACGGCATTCGACTTCGACGAGAGCGAGTTTACAGGTTGAGAGAAGTGGAAGTTCAACTGGGACGAATAGGATTTCGTTACCAAGGAGCGTAAGCGTTGATATTGCACGGAGTAAAAGCGGAGAATCGTCACCATTAGGACCAAGACTTGATAAAGGCAAAGGACGAGCAGTTGATTTTGAGGAACCGAAACCAGAAGTGAAGAAGATTACAGGATACAGGAAAAGAGGACAAAGTATATCGAATATTCCACCATCAGCAGGCCTTTCTTTCGATAAAGGAAAGGGTAGAGCAACGATGTCCACCGATCTCGAACGAGGACCTGCAACCCAGGACCCGTACACACCAGGTGGAACATCCAACCTCCCTCAAAATGCATCAAACACATCGTTACCAGCCGGTATCGGTCCGGCATTATCCTCAAACAACACATCTATAATCGGTTCTGACGGACCACCAGTCGATCCAGCCGAAGAATGGGGTCCCCAACACCCCTGCTTCCCCCACATGAACCCACACGTTCCCCTCTCCTCCCCCCTCTACCAAACCACACGTATAATCCGGATTCGCCGCGACTGGATGTTAGAGGGCGACCTCGCGCCCACCTTCTCCAATCTATATCCCGAGATCCTCGACCCAGCAGGGGTCTCGGAACAAGATTTCCGCACGCTAGTAGAGAAAGTTAATAATGAGTTGATACCGGCGTTCAATCCTTGGGGATGGAGGAACTTGTTTGATGCTGTGATGGGGCTGGTGACGGGGTGGGTATGGGATGATTTGGGGTTTACGGGGGTGAAGAGTAGGTTGAGAAAGGTGGAAGCCTTTTTGGAGGAGTGGAATAGGGAGATGGAGGGACGGAGTAAGGAGGTGGGAGGCGCCCCAAGGATTGTGAGTTTGAGGCGGACGGGGTATATGAATGTGAGTTCCTCTCCCCTTCTGAGCTTGGGACAACGAAATTGATTAGGACGCAGCTCGATATCCAAGTCCCAGACCCTGAAGTCGCGTACCCGGTCTCTATACCAGCGGAAGATAGAACGGACACGGGGTTATCGAGACGATCATAACTGCGTCGATGGGCTAGTTTTAATATGTTTATTACTGTATAATAATTGGAGGAGGAAGGCAAAAGAAGGAAGGAAGATGTATACCCACCTGGACGGATATTTTTTTTATTGCGTAGGCGTTTGGGGTTGATCCTAAAAGGATGGAGAGCTGCTTGCAAATTGTCTAGCATAGCGTAGCGTTGCATAGCTTGTCATTTTGATAAGGGGCATTCAGTAGTATTTAATATGATTCTGGGAGGTCGTAAGACTTCTATTCAAAGTACCGACTGTTCCAACTTCCACATTTGCATTTCAAGGGTTGTACTCTGAGAGAGTTTGGAATAATGGTTGATACTGATGGTCATAATCATGGATGTCAAGAAAAGTCAAGTAATGTAAATACTTTCTTTATTTCCAGTCAGCCTATGTATCTATCATCTACCTCAGAGTAAGGAACCCATTCTGCAAAGAACTCCCTTCCCAGTCAAGCAGTCTTTAGCATGTAAACACAAAAAGACCCTCCCAATCCGAGAAAGAAGGTGACTCCAATAAACAAACGGTCCTTCGTATGCAACTATTTCTGTATCCCAAGCTCGCATAACGTCACCAAACTCCGTTCTCAATGTTCGCTTGGTATGTAATTGCAGAAGCGTTTTTGTGAAAAGAAAAAGGATAAGTAAAGAGTGGCGTAAGTACCCATCCCAACCAGCGATCCACCATGCATGCACATAACACGAAAACTCCCCACTCCCGCAACGCAGCACGAACCAACGGCCCTCAAATGCAAGTCTAAATCGAGAGCGCAAAAGAAAGTCAGAAAGATTTTACTGAGGCTCACCAACACCCTCGCTCGTCATACTTAATCGTCTGACAACCTTCACACCCTCGACCACAACCTCATCACCAACAACACCACCCAAAGCCCCCTTCTCAGCTCTCTCTCTCAAAAGATCAGCCTTCTCCAAAACCTCAAGTTCGCGGCGCGCATACTCGCGATAAGCACGCGTGCCCATCTTCGGGATACTGGGATCAATCTCCGACTCTCCTTCCATCATTTTCTCACTCTCAGAAACACTTGCAGAAGCATGATGACTATGGCCGCCCCAAATTTTGGTGTGTACCGTAGTAGATTGACCAGGAGATGAGCGAGCTGGAGGGATGTAAAAAGCGGGTTCTCCAGGGGGAGGACGAGCATCGAACTCAGCCTTTGCCCTGCGAGCGGCCGGGAAGAGTGGGAACGGGAGGTTGATGTGTGTTCGCCAGGTGCCAAGGAATGGGGAGCGAGGGGGTTGGATCATAGGTGTGCGGGCGGGTTGGGGCGATTGGTCATAGATTGTGGGGAGGGTGGTGATGGCATCGTGGTCGTAGGTGGTTGAGCCGCTGAAGGTGGAGTTGGAGATGGGTGAAGGTTGGGACTTGAAGAGGCTGTCACTTGTGGTAGAGCTGGGGATGTGGTGAAGTGGCAGTTGGTCCATTGTGGATGGTTGGCGGGAGCGGGTTCTGCGTTGGGGGTTAGCTTTGAATTTCCAAAACATGGTGGGTGGGGAATAATGAGGGATAAAAGATGCGGTGAGGGGACAAATTAAGGGGTGATTCGGAAGATAAGATGGTGAATGAGAAAAAGAACTTGCTCAAATCTGGTATCCTGACTCGATTTCCGATGGCCATCGAAGAAATGCACTGCCTTGCCCACTACATCAAAATTACTTGACCAACTGAATCTCGAAGTGCTGCCACGTCTGGAAACCTCTCTCGGCTTCAGAAGACTGGGAAATATCTTGCCTAGTCCGCATTTGATGAGCCAGCCTTTATAGATGTCGATCGCCTCATTGTTTAATCCATAAAAGAGGATGACGAAGTAACCCATACCGATTGCCGGCCAATTGTAGTACTGTGGATCTGGGGAGAGATCGGTGGTGACAAACAGGATTGTGGACCAGGTTGTGGGGTTATGAACTTCGGACCAGCTGTAGGGCTCGGGTGGGACAGGGAGGTTGTTGTAGAACCAGTACATGTTGACAGGCAGGTAGACGAAACAGAGACATAAAGCCATGATAAAGAGCTTCATGAAACGTCGAGCATTGTAGCCTGACCCGCTGCTGGAGAGTGTGTTGCTGAGTTGGCCATGGTGCTTGCGAAGGCGGCGGATCACTTGGTCTGTTCTTTGGTCAGAGAGAAAGGAAGAAAGAGGGTTAGGTAGACTTACAAGCATACCAACCCATGGCGAGCGCAAATATAGGAGGCCAAATAATATTAAGAAGGATTGTCTGCCAACTCTCAACAGTGTCATCTGCGCAACCATATATCGTGATGATGTAATATCTGGACTGCTGAATGCAGTAGTGGAAAGCCAATTGGATGACGGGGATCGTGAAACAGATGGCTAAATCGACAAATATACGTCTGCGTCTCATAGCTCTGGTCTCGAATAGTCGGGGATTGTCAAGGTCCATAGCTTGAGCGAGATTTCTAGTCATGGCGCATGTCGAACTACCGATCAAGGTATTGCAGGTGCTTCTAATCAAGACTTCAATATCGCAGAGACCAGCACCGTTCCACCAGGATTGAGTATCATTGTTGGACCAGATGATGGCGTTGATCATGGTAAAGAAATTGACAGTAATCAAGACTGCGACCATTGTACAAGCTCCAATATTCTTGGCGCGGAACAGAGCGACGAGTGGGACGTAATTCATGACAATGACGATAGCGGAGAAGACTATCAGGAGGACGGCATTGATGCTGACAGGATAGAAGACTGGCTTTGTAGAGGCGTCCATCTTAAATCAAGTTCCTTCTGTGTGATTTTGAGAGAGTTGTAAAGAGGAGGTTAATCGAGGAGTTGTCGGAGATTCTGGCTTGATATGTAGTCGATCGATACTGAATTCGCTTGAAGGCAGAAGAGCCAGCGGCTGAGACGAGAATGGCTCTGGGATAGAAAGTAGAAAGACGCAGTTGGAAGACAAAGAGAAGAATTTGCAGTTTGGACTCTGTGACAGTCAAGTATTTCTGATACGAGTCGATCTGCAAGGAATTGGCAAAGAAAAGAGATGAAGAAGAGACAGGGAGAAAGTGGAGAGTCCATGGAGAGTTTAGCAAGAGACCCTTCTTGATTCTTAACAGTATCCTTATCTCAATACTTATCGTCGGCAATAGCAAGACCTTCATCCTCAATAGCGACCCCCTTCAAGCGAGGTCAATAGGAAACTTCCCCAATAGCTATTGACGATGGCTGGAAATCAATTATGACAATTGAGAAGTCTGAGAAATGGATTCACATATCTAATGAAGATATGAGATCATTGAGACGGGTTTTGGGGAATTTTTGTGGATGTGGCTTCAGAGTAGCTGCTTTCTATTCAGAACCTATTGAGGAATAGCGCCTTTTTCACTCGAAAGGCGCAAATTCTGGCGTGGCCGAGACCTCAAGAGACGACTCAGTTGAATGATGGTGAAACGACGAAGATATTGAGAGACTGAAGACAGATTATCTGGATATATGAGTGGTATAGTGGTAGGCAAATCTTGGGGCGGAGGACAAATCGTTGGCGAAGGGAACGGCTGTCTTATAGTCTCGCTGGTTCGACACCCAGCAGAACGTCTTTTCTCGAGTCTCAGCTGCTGCATAATAGAATCAATACCGCATCTTCCTGTGATACCATCAATGCACTTTCTCACATTCGTTGCAGGATGCGGGCTGGTGGTCTGAAGTTGGTGTTGATGGATATGCCGTTGAATTCCCCGCCAAAGTGAAGGATGGTCCGTGCCTGAGAGTCGTCCAAGCCTTCGCGGGGGGATCAACAACACCAACACCAACATCAACATCAACATCAACATCAACATCAACATCAACATCAACATCACAACGTTTTTTCATCAATACGGTGTCTGACGAAGCCCGTGGAAGATGATAACAGGAGATGGTGTGTTTATTAACAACAGGAGATGGACGTATATATTTGGCTAAGTTAGTCCTTGGGTTTGAGTATCCCTGCTGCTATTGTTCTCCATGCATTGTCTGACGAAACGAACAGGGCCGCCTGACGAGCCGGTTAAATGTGTTGTTGCCCCGTCTTACATCGCGCAATATCCAGGCTCCAGCCTCTTATCTTTTCTCGTTGCTCTCGACGTTCGGAAGAGCATCATCTAGGCAATACCACATCAGTCTTGGTCTTTCGCGGTATCATCATGAAGCTCATCAAGCCTCTCCTGGCTATCGCAAGCCTCCTGGATCCACAGGATCCGTCCAAGGCCAACGACTTGTCACGGTCGATTCTACCCATAGACCATCCTGCATCTGTTCAGTTTAATGCATGGCTATCTGCATTCAACACCGGGGATAAGGAGACCCTCCTGAATTACCACTCGGATGCCATTTTCCCCTATTCCGCAGCCAGGAGACCGCTCAGCAATGTCGAAGCAGAGCTTCATTTTCCTAAGGTTTTTGAGAGCCTTCACATCGCCGACGTCGATGACAGTTCAAGGCCCAATTGGGTAGTAGTGACATTAAAGGGTGGCGATCCCAGTCCCTATTTTCGAGCGACAATGGCAGTCGATGTCTCAAGCCCACAGTACACCGTCAGATATTTCGATATGCATCCCATCGTCACCCCTCTTCATTTTATACCAAAAGATGATCCTCGGAGACCACAATTCGAAAAAGTGCTCAGACCTTTGACCGCTAGCAAGCGAACAGCGGTGGTAGATGGCCTTTCTGCCGTATTACGAGATCAATTTGTTGACCCTAAAGCTGCTGAAGATATCATTACCGCCCTCGGGAATCACTTGAAAAGTGGCGCATATGATGGCTATCAGGATAGCTGGGACTTTGCGCGTCGAATAAGTATTGACATGCGAACTTCTCACAACCCGCTTCTCGGTGTAGTGTTCACGGAGCCAAGAGGAAATATTAGTAATGAGATGCGTAGGCCCCAGAATCACCTCGAGCACCTTCGCCAGATGAATTTTGGCTTCGGGACCATCTCTTTCGATACACAAACCGTCCCTGGCCAGACTATTGCTACACTACCAATAAATCAATTTATGCCCCCGAGTGCAGATTTTTCAACCGATTGGCAAGAGATTCGGAAAGAGATTAGCGATATTCTTAACATCATTTCTGACGCAGATGCTTTGCTTGTTGACCTCAGACACAATCGGGGCGGCGATCCTCTAACTGTGTCCTTCATACTATCGTATTTCATGGATAATGGGCCGCTCCATACACTGGACTTTGTTGACCGGTCTGGCAAGGCTGAGAAATCTTTCTACACCACTGCAGCAGATGAGCTCCCTGGAGGGACCCGTCGCTTTGGTGGAACAAAGCCACTATTCGTGCTAACTGGGAATGAGACGGTCCTCGGAGCAGAATACATGGCTTATTCCCTCAAAGTCTTCCAGCGAAGCAGAGCCACTATCGGAGAGGGCAATGATGCTACTGCTGGAGCTGCGAATTCGATCACCAAACCAAGATACATATGCGAGGATATCTTTGGCGAAGGATGGTGGATGGTCTTGGTTCCCAGTGCCACACCAGTCCATGCCATCACGAAGTCAAATTGGGAAGGAGTTGGAGTTAAGAGTGACATCGTAGCAGGGAAAGGTGAATGGGAAGGGGTAAGTGATGCAGAGGAAGTAGGCCGGAGACTGGCAGGTCTAATTTTAGCTCAACGAACGGAGCTATAGGTTAGTGAGGATGTAAACGATGGGGCAATTTTTTTCTTCTATTTTTCCATATACCTGTATTACAATTCTACTGATTGTTTGTTGGAAGATGGAGTTTGGGATAAGCTAAGTGGCTTCAATGGGAAGGATGTCAACTAGATTGTATTTGACTTGACGATAATTTAAATTTTACTATCAATGTTGTCGAGTACCTCCAGAATAACGGGATATAACACAATTTTGATCGCCGTCTTAGTAGCTCCTATGTCTAATAAAGCAGCAACTAATTTCCTCCATCACATTGGTATATATACAGGCGATCTTACCGGCAAAATTGAACTACACCAATCACGTTTCTCGATCGTCACGTCGGGTTACAGCGCAGTCTGACACCCTTTTGGAATTTTATAGTGCTTGTAGATGGCTAGTCAGTCAATTTGCATTTAATAAGTTGCATTTTCAGATTAGTATGCTCATATTATCTCTCTCTCTCTCTTCCTGTCAGTCAACATGCTAAGGTTCATCAGTTTCGCACTTTCGGTGGTATCGCTAGTAGTATTACTGAGAACATATCGCATTCTCAGGAAGGATATAGAAGCTGCCAAACGGACTGGGTTGACTTATTTATTGGCTCGTAAGTCAGGACAACATTTCTTTGCACTGCTGTTGTGTAATGTCCCCATTTCAACAAACTTCACTGACCGAAAGCAGCCATTCCTGGCGTTGGTGCCTTCTAGAAAATAGTAAACGAAGTTATCTGCCCTCTGTTCCGCGCACTTCCCTTAGCATCATCTTGGAGTTGGCCTTCCTAAAGTATCCCACGTCGACACTGCATCAGCATTCTAATCCCGAGAAACAGCTTGAACGATGGACAAGATTCCTATCGTAATCCCCGAGATGCGTACACCAAACATGGCGTTACATATATAGTTATAGTACCAGAGGTATTCCTTGTAAGAACAAGCAATGCCGAGCTCGTATCGCAGATCGTGACCCGCAAGAATGACTTCGTGAAGCCGGTAGACGTGTACAAGGTTCTAGATATCTTTGGGAGAAGTCTGATAACACTTGAGGATCATGACTGGAGAAGATATCGAAAAGTCGTCGGGCCGAGCTTCTCAGAGAAGAGCAATAAACTTGTTTTTGAGGATAGTTTGAGACAGGCGAGGGGAATGGTTGATTACTGGGCTTCGCAATACACCAACACCCCGAAGGATATTCAGGTCCAGAATGCAGCGCCTGATGCCGCTGTGCTAGGTTTGCATGTTATCTGCGCTACTGGATTTGGACTGCGACAGATTTGGCCGAATGAGAAAGAGAAGGTACCGCAGAACAATAGCGTCATGGGGCCAGCGACTAATATATCTAAAAAAGAATAATATAGCTCTGAGGGAAAGCATAGAACAGCTTCTACAGCGTTTAAGGTGCCTGTTTTTCTTCCCACCGTGGTTATTAAGTATGTTTTCAAGCTCGAGATATTTGGGGGGGGGGATGAAAAAAAGATCTAACTTCATTTCGCCAGAAAGGTCACCATTTCAAGGACATGCCGCCATATACAAAGCCTATTCCGAATGTTTACACTATTTCGAAGATCCCTTGGAAACCAAGAAAGCTCAAATGGATCATGGAGAGTATGAGGAAGACGGAACTAGTACGTCAATACGTCCCGGGTCTATTTAGAAAGTCTAACATTCTCGCAGTGGATATCATGGGTGATCTTCCTCTTATGGGAAAGTTGAGCGTTTCATGCTAATTCTAGCAGGTCTAATGATCAGAGCTTCGAACGAAGCACCTACAGACTACGACTCTAAATCTCAAATCCCACACTCCCCTATCCTTTCCAAGGAAGAGATAATCGGGAACTCGTTCATCTTCTTCTTTGCTGGCCATGAAACCACAGCGAATTCCACTTCTTTTTCCTCGCTACGGACCTCGCAGTCCAACAACGTATGCAAGCGGATATTGACAACATTGTTGGGCGGGACAAGCCCATCACTGAGTTCTCCTACCAGAAAGATATGCCACGTCTCTATAATTCCATGGTCGGAGCTGTCCTTAACTTGGCCAAACAGTCGAATGGGGATAAGGTGGTGACTATGGATGGAAAAGAACTCGTAATCCCAGATGGTGCAGTTATTCATATGGGAATCGTAGGCACGAACAGGAATCCAAGATACTGGCCATCTTCTCCGTGAAAAATTACACTTGGGACAGATAATCTGGACGATTTTGTTCCTGAACGCTGGCTCCAATCCAAGTGCGATATCCAGGGAGAGAAAGAATTCGACAAGGGAACAACGAATGGGCCCGACGGGTTAGAACAAGCGTCGTTCGATTCCGAGACCATGGGACCTCTCTTCAAACCTATCAAAGGCTCTTTCCTCAGTTTCAGCGAAGAGATGAGATCCTGCCCCAGCAAAAGATTTGCAAGAGTCGAGTTCACAGCTGTTTTGACGGCAATATTTCAGAAGTACAGCGTAGAGCTTGATGTGAGAGCATGGGCGAGTGATGAGGAGCTTGAAGGGATTGGGATCGAGGAGAAGAAGGAGTTTTATGGGAAGGCGATTGAAAGGGCGAGAACGGGTATTGCGAGGTGTGAGCAGAAGGTTATTACTTTGCAGATGAAGAAGGGGGATAATGTCCCCCTTAGACTTGTAGAGAGGGGCACAGAGATTTGCGGGGATTTTTTGAGCTCTTTTCTGCCTTGGAGGTTGGTTCTTAAGCAACAAGATACAATCATTGTATATTTCCGCTGCTACTGTCGCTGTGAAAACTCCAAATCCTCTTCCGTCTTTAAAATCCAAGCTTTTCGGCTCCATATTATAGCAGTGTGCCTGCATATGCACTGCTTTTGGGCGACAAGGAAGCCACCAGCCCCTTGATTCGTTTATTATACGATCGATGACAGCACCACAAAATCAAGAAGCCCAAATGCGCGGCAACTGCCGGACAGGAAAAAGAAAGAAACTTGGTAACTAAATCAAGTGGAAGTTTGCCATAGTGTCACGACCATCGTCTCTTCATGAAACATCGCACTCTCCTTCGCGGTGTGGGGTTGAAATTGGCCCTTTCCACCGCGGTTCCACCATAAAGTTTCGCTATCTCACCGCACGAAGATCATCGTCATTATCAATGCCAGATGATCCCAGTCCAAGCTCACCAGCTGGAGCACCTCTGCGGAGGGTTCTAACTGGTGAAGAGAGTGCAGGATTTCGGCACAGGCCACCTGCGAATCGCTTTTCTACTACAGCAGAAGCTCCAAATCCTGGCATACGACGCAGTTCGACCGAAGTACCGGCCACTAGCTTCAACAGACGACGAGGCTCAAACTTCAGTGATTACTCCCTCAATGAAGCACGAAAAACATTCCAGTCTTCGACAGACGATCTCCTACTTCCTAAGCCTAGTGCGACCGGCCTCGAACCCAGCCATGACTCCTCCGCGTGGCATTCTGCGCCTTTGGCCTTCGCTCTATTTCCCGCTGTTGGAGGCATGCTGTTCAAGAATGGTAGCTCTGTTATAACGGATATCATGCTACTGGGACTGGCTGCCATCTTTCTGAACTGGTCTGTAAGGCTTCCATGGTCAGTACTCAATGCCTAGTACTGCGAGACACAATTGACGAGGTTTAGGGACTGGTATCACTCTGCACAATCTATTCGAAAGCGGGAAGAATACAATGGAGACACAATAGTGGCAGAAGAGAGCGAGGATGACAATGTGCTAAGCTTTTCGCAAACTACTCTCGATGAGGTCCCCGAGGAAGGATCGGAGCCAAAACCCGCTGCGAAACCTTTTCGGCGACTCCCTGTTCACGAGGCTGCCACCAACGAATTGTACACACATGAAATACTCGCCCTGCTCTCCTGTTTCATTTTCCCACTACTAGGTGCGTATCTGCTACATACAATCAGGTCTCAGTTATCTCGACCTTCCGAGGGGCTCGTCTCGAATTACAACCTGACCATTTTCCTGCTGGCGTCGGAGCTGCGGCCGATGGCACACCTGGTCAAACTCATCCAGTCAAGAACTTTACATTTACAACGTATTGTAAACGCCAATCCATATGATAGCAACGGCAAGGATTCGGCAGATATCAAGGACCTAGTTCACAGAATAGAAGATCTGGAAGCTCGAAGCTCTATTACTGATCCTTCCAGTAGCATGACGGAGGCAAATTTGAGCGGCAAACAGTCGGCTGTCTTAACAACTGAGGTTCGAAGAGGGCTACAACCCGACCTTGATGCATTAAATCGGGCAGTACGCCGGTACGAGAAGCGCGCGACCTTGCAAGCCTTTCAAACCGAATCTAGATTGCTCGATTTAGAAGCACGATTGAGTGATGCCATCTCTTTGGCTGCAGCCGCAGCAAAAAATGGTCAAAGACAGAGAGGGTTTGCAGGAATCGTCGTTGAATGGGTAGCAACTGCAGTTGTCCTTCCACTCCAAGCATTTGGTGCTATCGCAAGCTTACCGTTCAAGACGATTATTGCTTTAATTAATTATGGCAAGACGTGGGTGGCTCGACCAGCTTCTTACGACAAGAGTCGCAAGAGCACGAATGGGAAGTTTCCCTCACACGGACGTGTTGGAGATCGCGTACAGGGCAGAATGGCCAAACGATAAGCAAATGGTAATGTTTACTTGATTTGTATGCTATTGGTGGGTTTCGGGTGGACGTCATTAGCGATGGAGTAAACGGACATTTCTTTTCACGCTCTGGCAAGAGTTACCTTATTTCTACTACATAATCCCAATCACACTACCGCTATCGTGTCACATTCCAATTCTTTGTTTTGATCCCATTCTATATCACACGAGGTTTCTTTGCTTTTTCAAATGGTCAATACCCGTTCCTCTATTCGGAACCGGACACGAGGAAGGCGTTCGCTGAGGTCAGTGGTGCAAAAAGCAAGGCATGCATACACCATCTATGTACTAAGTATCTAGCTCATCCCACCACATTTACCCCTCGCTCACATCCCATAGTTGAAGCTTCGATTACTCTTCGTTATGAAGCTTTGATTCTATCAAATTCTCTCGGAGCGCGCGAAGACTTTTTCAGTAAGCACTTATATCTGCATCGCAGCCATGCCCCTCCAATCCGACATCGTCATTGATGTCGCCAAGTTCCACCCAGGCGCCGTCTCTGAGCAGACAAAGAAGTTCAATGAGCGCCTAATTGAAATTTTCGAGGGAGCTCCAAAATGGTGGGAGGTGAGGCACGTTCTCTCATATCAGTATAATGCTCAACCGGCGTTATCTAGATTGGCCCCGCCAAGTATCGGCAGTTGCGGGACAGAGGAGAAACCGCACTCCCGGCGCCCACTTATCTCCCTCAATCCCTTGAAATTACTCTTCCCTCACGCGAAGCTGGTCGAGATATTCCATGTAGGCTTATTTACCCCACTTCTCGCAAGACCTCGGAAGAACGAAAGCAGTGCAAGGGCTCCGTGATTCACCTCCAGTACGTGCTATTTTGACCTTGATCCTATAACATTTCAGGAGCCGAGCTCTTGAAACATGTCTTCAGAGCCAGTCGGCTCCTCAGCTCCCGAAACATCTGTGACAAACCCTTACTGATATACCTATAGCGGCGGCGGTTGGGTCCTCGGGGATCACAAGTCCACTGATTCTCTTCTACAATTTTACGCCGATACTGGAGATCTTGCCGTCATTTCAGTTGGATACAGACTTGCTCCTGAGGATCCATTTCCAAAGGGACCTGAGGATTGCATTGATGCTGGCGAGTATTTGATCAAGACTTCAGAAACAGAGTATGGCGGACCTCTGCACTTCATTGGTGGAGAGGTACGTACTGGTTCCTTTTCCTTAAAAAGTTGTTGACATGATGATTATCAAAGTTAAGGGATTTGTATGATGGAACATTTGCTCCACAATCCTTTACAGTTGGAGTAAATGTTCCCCTGATTCTACACATTAACAATATCTGAACCACTTCTTCTCCCTTTAAAGCCGTTCGCCCTCAAACAAAACCACACTAATACCCACTACCAACCAGTCAGCAGGTGCCCATCTCACCCTCGTCCTAGCCTTCCACCTCCTCACTACCCACCCTACCCTCACACTCACCGGCCTCCTCCTCCACTTCGGCATCTACGACCTAACGCTCCTACCCCTAGCGTGTCAATACACCAAGCCCCTCGTTCTCAACCACACCCTCCTCCAGCGCTTTCTCTCTACCTTCCTTCCCCACCTATCCACAGAAGACAAAAAATCACCCGCAATCTCACCCTACTACCAAAACCTAACTTCCTTCCGCGGTCGCCTCCCTAAAGCACTGTTTACATGCGGAACCGATGATCCGTTGTTAGATGATTCGGTAGCTATGGGTGTTAAGTGGGGGATGAGTGGGGGAGAGGCTGTAGTTAAGGTTTATCCCGGGGCGCCGCATGCGTTTATTGCGTTTCCGGCGCATTTGTTTGAGGAAGCGGGGAGGGCAATGCGGGATACGAAGACTTTTATTGAGGATTGCATGACTGGGATTCAATGTGTTGGCGATTTCGTGTAGAGACTTAGAGTGTATTTACCAGGGCGGAGATTGCGTGAATACTTTTTGGGTGGCAGTAGTGCGTTATCTTAGATTTATTAGCTTCTGGCTAATGAGACGTAAATTACCTATAATTTGGATTGGGGGTAGGCGCTACTTTGATTTATTAGTGGCACGCTCTGACTTTGCTTACGTGCAAATCTCCGTGTCTTAAAAACCTCTGCAAGTATCTGTTTCCTACCTCGAACACGCAATCCGTACATTAATTGTGAGCTGGGAAAGCTCTCTCCCGCTCATTGCTCCCGAAAATTATACACTTTCGAGCTTCGGCGTTAAGGCAGGAAGGTCGCTATGGGAGCACATTGCTTCTAATGACGATTAAGACTCCCGCAGCTACATGTTCTTTGCACTACCCGATTCTATTAATCTATCTGCTATATCCCTAGCTCACGGGATATAGCCAATTTTTTATTTCCTACCCTCCGAAGTTTGAAGTCAGAGCTGCCTCGTTACTTGTCTTACTACCTTCAGACCCTGATAGCATGTTATCTATATTCCTCTGCAAACTCTTCTTCCCAAGCCACTCAACCTCCCTTCTCCTCACTCAATTTAGCCAGTAATTCCCCAATCATCCCAAAACTAATCGGTTTCGTCAAAAACTCATCGAATCCACAGTCCTCCGCCTCATCTCTATCCCTCCTACTCGCCAATCCAGTCAACGCAACAATATAAGCTGTCTTTCCCTTCCTCCTCTCCTCCTTCTCCACCTTCACCTCCGTACCCACACCCTCATTAGCAACCAAAACATTAACATCGTCAGGCAAAGAGCGGAGTGCGAAGCTCCTCTCAAAACTGCGAATCAATCTCGTAGCCTCAAAGCCATCCATCTCAGGCATTGAGATATCCATGAATATGACGTCGAATTCATTGCCTTCTTCAATGGCTTTTCGGAAAGTTGATACAGCCTCCATGCCGTTGCATGCTGTAATGATCGTGTCGTTTTTGCGTTTGAGGAGGAAGCGGTGGATGAGTTGGAGGTTTAGGGCGTTGTCGTCGACGGCGAGGATATGGAGTGCATTTGGGCTTTGTGGATGAGAGGCTGGAGATTTGATATCAAGGGGTGATTTCGGACGGTTCGCTTTTGATAGTTGTGGTAGGTATTGAGAACGACTTGACTTCCGCGAGGGTGGCTGTTGAAGGGTTAGGGGCCGGAGCTTTGCCAGCGCATATTTGTAATCATCGTGGTCATGATATGTGGTGCTGGAATCGGCTCCGACATCCGAAGTGGGTGGCGGTGGTTTTTCGAAATGGGCAGATGATCTGTTTGATAGGCTTAGAAAGCCATAGTCTTCTCTTTTCGCCTCGAGTTCATCTGGTGTTTGAGTGCCTGCATCTGAGCGAGGGAACGGTGCTGGCTTCACGACCTCTTGATCCAGTAGAGCTAGAATACATCTAGCAAGCTTGAACGGACCAAGTGGACTGCATATTGTTGCTACCGGACGAGGCCATTGATTATAGAGAGGCCTGGATAACATATATTGATGTACGACTAGCATTCGAGGGCAAGAGATTTCAGATGCTTGACCGGCAGCGACTTCGTCGTAGTAGTCTGTTATAATGAGGTCTGGAACAATATTGTCTTTATCTTTCGCCACATGACATCCGAACCATCTTATGAAGTACTGCTCGACAACATTGAAGGCTACTTCCCTGTAATGATTCTCGTTCCGTTCAAATCGAGTTATCCGGACTTTTTTCCCTAAGGCTCTTGTTCGAACCTTCTCGATAGCTTCTTTTGCCTCAGCTGAGACTCTTGTTAAGTCACCTGGTTTTGTGTGAACTTCTTCGCATTCCTCACTCCGTTCTAGTGGAAGCGTAACATGTACATCGGTTCCTTTTCCAAGTTCACTGCGGATCTCAATGCGTCCTGAAAGCTGATTAATAATACTCCAGCTGTTTGAAGTTAGCGACTAGCTCGCATCAAAGCAAAAGCACTTACACAATTGAGAGACCTAGTCCTACACCGGGAGCAAAAGAGTCTTCTTGAGCGAAAGGACGATACAATTTTCGCTCCATAAATTCGGAAGACATGCCACGGCCAGAATCTCTGATATGAAGAGACATCGTTTCCCATGATCCTTTCGAGACATTGCCAGCGTCATCTGAAGGTGTTCCTTCTAGTCTTAATTCCACGGATATGTGACCTGACCTTGTGTATTTCTGTGCATTTCCAAAGATATTCATGATAACGCGACGAAGCGCCCCTGATGAAATTAGTTGAATATCGATTGATACAGAGGACTAAACGTACCCGCCTGGACACTAAAGTCCCAATCGAGATGCTCGATATCTAAGATTACCTGAACATCTCTATGAGGGGCTAGCGCTAGAGATTCTTGCCTTGTATGTTGGTTGAAACGGGACTTCGAGACTAGTATTGGGGAATCACCGGATCTAGGTACTGCTCCGTATTCGTTTGCTGCGATCATGCCATTGACCACATCCTCACATAGTAGAGCTACGTTTGTCTTGTGATACAGCTCGTTTGAGATTGTGCCTATGGATAGTGATTAGTGATTAATTGCAAAAAATCCCTGATTACAGCTCCAGCAAGTCAAAGTTGAGGGCGGCTTCCTGAAAACTTTGAGAGAATCTGGGAGGTTTGAATAGAATTTAGAACTAGTATCCATGATAAAGCAGTTCAAAGTCTCTCAGCCTAAAATTCATTAGATGATTCTTACCTTGCTGATTACCTGATTTTTCAAACGAATTGATTTTGGAGTAATCCAGGACGTGGTTGATCGTATCCTGCAGGTGCATAAGTATTTGATACTTGCCAAGTTGAAATAAAACCTACTAGCAGTGTTCCTGAACAATTCTGAATGGTGCATATGAACTCAAGTTGCGAAGGATTGAGCTTAGAATCTCGGAGAAATTCAGCACTAGCAAGAATGCCATGTAAAGGACTTCGGAATTCGTGGGATATGCTACTGATAAAATCCGACTTCATCTTATTCGCTATGAGTGCATCAAGTCGACTGATTTCGACCATCACGGAATTAGTGAAGGCAGAGAGCTGTATATAGGTCAGCGGGAATTTGGGGTAGAGGAAGCCGCGATCAAAATTTCAAATGTATGAAATGCACATACATAAGCAACTTCTGATTCCATTGTGAAGACCGGGAATGCACACTGACTCCAAACAAAGCATCCAGAGTACCACCTATCTATTGTCCAAATCAGTCAAAAGTATCGATCAACGAACGTTAACACGTACCACCTGCAGCATCCCAGAGAGGGAGGAATATAATTTGCCGGGCCTTATGGAATATTTTGCCTAGCATATTGGCCTCCGTGCTTTGTTTTGTAATGTCAATCGAGGAGTGGTTTCCCCTAGCGCGGCTAATTCTCGATTGTTCAAGATCTTGAAGCGTTTTCACCTGCTCCAACGCGAGAAAGTAACCGTCCTCGTCTATATACCATATATTTCCCTTTGGATAAGAACTGAGAAAGGACTGGAGAGTCTTTCCTTCGAGAATTCTCGACTCGGGATCCCAAGTTGCAACTTCAGCGGCCGACATCGCCTGAATTTTCGATGCTTGATGTTTATCAGTCGCATCTCTTGTGAATCCTTGGGAGAAACGTTTCTCTATTATTCTATTAGAGCTGCTGGAGCTCAACCGCAGCGCCTCATTTTCATTCTGAAGTTGGATGCTAGCCGTATCCCTATTTGCTTCGTTTCCTAGACCAGAATCTGACTCTTCGTACGACTTATCACTATAGCCTATAGCTGTGTCGAGAAACACGACGCCACCAACAACAAGCTCTAACGACTCCCGAAGAATGTCGGCAGCGTGTTTTAGAGTCAGGCGAATCTTGCTCAATACAGTTTCCTTAGGAGCGTTGGCTGCGTTGGATACATCGTTCTTAGAATCGCTAGCTACCACATCTCCCTGAGTGGACTTATTTTGCAGCGATTCTGACAGTTCTTGAGCGGAGGTCTGTGCTAAGACTGGTTCAGGATCATGTGCAGTCCGCTCTAAGAAATTTGCAATCCCTTTGCTCATTAAAGCAGCTCTTCGGCGTTCGGTAGCCTCTCTTTTCGTTTCAAGATGGCGCATCACATTCGCAGCTTGCTGGTGGAGGACTAGATCCGTGTTAGAGCATATGTAAGGGTTAATTGATGATGTGACGTTAAACCAACTTACATTTCTTATGGGTGACGGTTAAGCCCTCACGTGCTTTGTTGTCGAAAATGAAAATAGATCCAATTTTAATGCCCTGCTTAGTTGTGATAGGAGTTCCCGCATAGAAACGGTAGGATGCCAAAGTACCATCTACCACGGGCAGAAACTTAAATCGATCATCCTTAGAGAGGTCCTTGATTATGAAACAGGGATACTCTTCTTTCGATGTATCAATTGAAATTGTGTTCTGAGAATTGTCAACTCGTTCTTCCAAACTTCTTTATCCTTCATCTACGTGCCTCACATAGACCTCCTGGGGTCGAAACACTGGTACAACCGAACCACGTTGCTGTGTTCACAACATACTCGTTCTCGGAAGTTCCTTCACGAATAGCGCCAGCCAAGAAGTACTGCATAGTACGATCGATCAAGCTGTAAATCGATTAGCGCTAATTTTCATTAGAAACAGGCTCTTTGTACGTCCCTCACCATAGCATGGATCCCTCCTAGGCGCCATACCACAGTCTCGCTATACGCATCGAGAGCGCCGTCTTCATTCAGAGATTCTTTTTCATGACTGTCTGGGACCTCAGGCCCAGTGCCTTCCACAGGAGGAGCAAAGAACCTTTTATTTCGGATAATCAGCTTTCTTGCAAGACATGTGGACCAGAGCCAAATCCCATAGGGGGAGAGTACTTTTTGAGTTCCAAGGATCGTTGGCTTTGGCTGACCCAGCATGCGTCGAGAACCATTTCGACTGCAACGTCATGAGCGGCCGTCATTTGAACATGGAAATCTGAAGGAGAGGATACCGTGCTCAAACCTCTGTTCAAATAGACATTTATGTTGTCAGCAACGCGAATCAGTCGATTCTCGTGCTCGAACGCGAGGTGAATATGGAGAACCCCCTGATGCTGGGAACACTCTAAGCCCACACCTGTCTCGATGGATGGGATTCACAAAATGCAGTGATTCACTATAGCTTGAACGGGAAATCGCGAAGTTGGAAATCATGAGAGAGCACAGTTGTAACCTGTATTGCTAGATCTTCAGCGCAGGGGCAGGGGAAGCGAGGATTCTGAAATTTCTCATAGGCCAAAGCCGATTCGGCCTCAATAATTGTTTTTTTTTCCCTAGTTGTCTTGTTACACGGGGTTTTTCATGTGGAGGTGTCATGAGGAGCTGAACGAACCTTGGACCATATAAGATATAAGCCCGGAAATATCAATCGTAGACTACTGATCATAAAGCCTCAGAAGAATCGTATAGTCGGATGTTGTTTACTGAGGAGCGGATGTATGTTCGGAAGTATTATCGGAAGCCGCCTAGACTGGGCGTAGAAAAGAAATCCTTCGACAAATCAAATGGTCAGTTCATAGTCGTTACGACATATCACTTTATAATCTAGTTTATCCTCAGATTGTGTATTTTGTTGCCCTGTTATCATTTAAGGGAAAGATTGGTACCTTGCAAAAAAGGGCGAATGGGTGAGAAGGCAAAAATGATAAATTGGAAGACTAAGTCTAGGGGAAATCAAAGACATTTCTTCCTCTGTCTTCGTAAGGAGTGTTTTCGCAAGACCGGACATAGAGGCCTTCCCTGGTTCCTTGTCTCCTGGATCTCCTAGATTATTGCGTTAAAGACCTTGGTTTTGCCGGAATAGTCGATGTCGAGACGCTATACGTGCAATTCTATAGGCATAGTGCATAGAGACTCATATTGAGCTTCATCGCTGGAGTTCTGTAGGGGAATTATCCTCAAAAGAACGTAGTCCCGAACGTCTTTATTGATCCCATATGTACAATGCAACTCCTATCCTCTAGTGATGCTCCTCTCCATGGCCCTCTGTATGATGATCATCTTTCAAGAACACGTATTCGTATCCGCAATAAACAGCAAATGCCACCGTCGCGATGCCCAAGCCAGGGAAGCTTCCTTTGAATCGGTTCCATCTTGTGAACGGTCCACTGTACCGCCATGCCTCTCTGAACGTCGACCATTAGCTTATTTTTGGACCTGACGGCAATGCCACAGTGTGAACAACTCACCGTCTTGCCCATGGATCATTTGCAGGTGTGCCAGCCGATGCTGCGAATGCTTTTGCATCGAAGCCCGTGAAATTTGAGCGAGGAGCTCTCCGGGTGCTTTAAATGGTCAGTAAGTAGCTTCCGATAATACCTAAAAACCAATTGGCTAGATTTACCTAGTGAAACGCATCTTTAGACCGTGAATATTCCACGATGCTGTAACGTTTTGGTCGTTGGTTGATTCCTACAGTCGAGGTTCGAGCTAGGACCAGCTTAGTAAGCGAGATCGCAATGTCGATGTTCGAAATAGAGCAGCCATTCCAAAATTACAACCCAAAAGGCGAGCATTGAACAAGCAATACCTGCGAACTTCGATCATAGATCCAGTGATACTCTCCACAGTCTGGAATACATTCCGCATCGTGTGGAACAGAATCAGACAGTACCATAACGCTTTGCGCTCATGAAATCCGCACACCTCCCTCGATCTTTCTGGACTAGGACACATAGCATACAAAATGCCTCCCCCGATGCAGCGCTTCGGCGCACCCAATAATCTAGCTTCTCATTACCAGCAATATCCTGCACATTCCCAAGCTCATACGGCCGGGCTACCTCCGCCGTCCCTAAATTCGAATCAGGGTTTTATGAACACGAATTCGATGAACAATGCATTCGCGATGAATGGTAATCTGGGTATGACGGGCGGGTTTGGAGCATCTGGACTAGGCATGCCAGGAGGTACTGGTCTGGCTAGTCAAGCTGCACAAATGAGTTTTGCGGGCGCATCCGTCCATCAACAAGCACATAATGGAATGGGATCGCCAGGGTCGAGGACCATGGGAGCCAAAACCAGGATCCGAGAGGTTTGGAAAGGAAACTTGGCAGAAGAAATGGCCGCGTTGAGGGAGCTTGTTGACAGATACCCTTACATTGCAATGGTAAAAGGAAAATTATCTTGAGAGAAGTAAAAGGTCTAACAGTAAATCAGGACACAGAATTTCCAGGTCTTGTGGCACGTCCTATGGGAGCGTTTCGAGGGAAAAGCGATTACCACTATCAATGTTTACGGTGTAACGTCGACTTGCTGAAGGTCATCCAACTAGGTATCACGCTTTTCTCCGAGGAAGGTGAGGTGCCGCCAGCACAGCCAGACGGAGCTGATGGGCTTGGGTCTCGGAAATACAATGGTGTAATGCAGCAAGCGCCATGTACTTGGCAGTTCAACTTCAAATTCTCACTGAAGGAAGACATGTACTCGGAGGTCTCCATTGAAGCGTTACGGCAGGCAGGCGTTAATTTCGAGGGTCTTGAACGGGATGGAATCGATCCATTCGAGTTTGGGGCTCTTCTCATTACCTCTGGCCTAGTATGTGATGAGGAAGTACGCTGGATATCGTTTCACGGAGGTTATGATTTTGGCTATCTGACCAAGCTTTTGATCTGCAAGGAATTACCCGATGACGAGAGAGAATTTGACATGCTCATGAAGAAATTCTTCCCTAGCATCTACGACATCAAATATCTTATGAAGTACGCGATTAAGCAACATACAATGGGTCAGCTGACACCTCTCGACGCTGGTAGTGTGGAAGTGCTTGCAAAATTCGAGCAGAAGTCAGGACTGGAAAATATCGCAGATACTTTCAAAATCAAGCGACATGGTAATGCTCATACAGCAGGTTCCGACTGCTTGTTAACGGGCAAAGTCTTCTTCAAGATGCGAGACAGGATTTTCAATGGGGACATCAGCGATGAACACCTGGGAAAGGTATGGGGTCTCGGGTTTCCAGAGCACAACAATGCGCCTCAGCATAGCACTCCTCAACACTATCATCAGCAGCTGCAAGAAAATACTACACCGAACCAGAACGGAAACTCTTACGCAAACGGTACGCCCAGTACCCCGAACACCGGGAATGCAGGACTTGTCAGCACGCCGGCACATAATAACGGAGGAGGTATAAGCGCTTTGACACCAGGAGGGGGTGGGGGAGTCTTTGGGAGTTTCCAATTTGGAAAGCAGTAAATAGGAGTTTGCGGTACAAAGTGATAGTTCTTTGACGGAAGGGAAATCATTGCTTGGTCGTTAACGGTTTCCATGCGGAGTTTTCAGGGTTGATCTTTGAATGAAGGGAGTTCATCGGAGTCTGTCTGTTGAACTGTACAGTATGTGCAAATAGAAATGACAACGGAATGCCGTCGATTTGAACAAGTGGGGCATGATGTTCAGCCACATCTTTTGCACAAGCCACTTCGAACGTCATTCCTCGGCTTTCATGCAACTGTTGATGACAATACAGTCGCGCATGGCTATGACAAGAGACTGGTGATATTCTGTCAATTCTCCCATAATGGTACCATAGAAGATCATTGCAGTAAGTGGCATGACGGATTTAACAAATTGCCTGCAGAAATACATGGGATGAGCTCTAACAGCCCCGCTCTTCATCACTTCATAAGTAACTACAGCTCCCCACATTTACCCCTCCACATTCTCTTTTCCCTTAAATTTTCTTAAACACATCCTCTATCTCCAAAAAACTCCACCACTTACTCATCCCCAACCCACAACCCCATAATGCCACCACGCATCCTCCTCCTCGGCGGCCACGGCAAAGTCTCCCTCCTCCTAACCCCCAAACTTCTCTCCCGCTCCTGGGACCTAACATCTGTAATCCGCAACCCCAATCAAAAAGCCGCTATCTTAGAAGCTGGCAAGCATGGTCCCGGCAATCTCGACGTTTTGGTCGAAAGTTTGGAAGATGTGAAGAGTGAGGCTGATGCTAAACGGATTTTGGATTTGGTTAAGCCCGATTGGGTCGTTTGGTCTGCTGGTACATCCACCTCTCCCCTACCCATCCCATTTTCTCCAATTGAAATGAGTTGATGGATGAGCTGTTGATGGCGTGATATAGGAGCCGGGGGGAAGGGCGGCAGCGAGAGGACATACGCGATTGATAGGGATGCCTGCATCCACTTCATCAAATCCAGCATCTCCACGCCTAGCATCACAAAATTCCTTCTCGTCTCTGCGCTCTCCATCCGCCCCTCCAAAGCACCCTGGTTCTCTGATGCTGGATGGGCGGAAGTGCAGCGTGTGAACACCGAGGTTATGCCGCATTATTTTAAAGCGAAGCTGGCTGCTGATGAGACGATTACTGTGCTCGGGGAAAAGAGACGGGAGAGGGATGCCGGTTTTCAATATATTGTGTTGAGACCGGGAATGTTGAGTGATGAGCCGGAGACGGGGAGGGTGCAGATAGGGAAGACGGAGGCGAGGGGGAAGGTTAGTAGGGGAGATGTAGCTGATGTGGCGGCTAGGTTGTTGGGGAGCGAGGGGGCGA
>Ga0182030_10004080_pt1 | contig 31123 bp, 8 predicted proteins | sample 812S3MmetaG_FD_121299 | JGI IMG/M metagenome (GOLD analysis project Ga0182030, IMG submission 121299) | Permafrost microbial communities from Stordalen Mire, Sweden - 812S3M metaG (Illumina Assembly) | ecosystem: Environmental > Terrestrial > Soil > Wetlands > Permafrost | place: Sweden...
GCCTGTCACGAATAAGGACCGGAGAACAACCATGACTCAAGCAGAATTCAAAAAGCGTGTGCAAAATCTCTTCAAACAGCAGGAAAAGCTGCTTTCCCAGCGCAACCGCAAGTCCCCCGGCGGCAATGGTGTCTACGACCGTTATGAGCACCCGGTGCTGACCGCCGCGCATGCTCCCATCACCTGGCGCTACGACCTCAACCAGAAGACCAATCCCTTCCTGATGGAGCGGATTGGCGTCAACTGCGCCTTCAACGCCGGCGCCATCCTGCACCATGGCAAGTTTCTCGTCGTGGCGCGGGTCGAGGGCGCGGATCGCAAATCCTTCTTCGCCGTCGCCGAAAGCAAGAACGGAATCGACAACTTCCGCTTCTGGGATTACCCCATCCTGATGCCCGAGACCGCCGAGCCCGACATCAATGTTTATGACATGCGCGTTGTCAAGCACCAGGACGGCTGGATCTACGGCCTCTTCTGCACCGAGCGCAAGGACCCCAAGGCGCCCGAGTGGGACACCTCCTCGGCGGTGGCGGCCTGCGGCATCGCCCGCACCAAAGACCTCAAGACCTGGGAGCGCCTCGCCGACCTCAAGTCCAAATCTCCGCAGCAGCGCAACGTCGTTCTGCATCCCGAATTCGTCGATGGCAAGTACGCCTTCTACACCCGCCCGCAGGATGACTTCATCCAGGCAGGCAAGGGCGGCGGCATCGGCTGGGGACTCTCTTCGAGCATCGAGAATGCCGTCGTCGACGAGGAGATCATCCTCGACAATCGCGAATACCACACCATCCAGGAGGTCAAGAACGGCCTTGGCCCGGCGCCCATCAAGACCGCCAAAGGCTGGCTGCACCTGGCCCACGGAGTCCGCAACACCGCCGCCGGCCTGCGCTACGTCCTCTATCTCCTGCTCACTGATTTGAACCGCCCGTGGGTGGTCACTCACAAGCCGGCCGGCTACTTCATCGCCCCCGAGGGCGCCGAGCGCGTCGGGGATGTCTCCAACGTGGTCTTCAGCAATGGCTGGATCGAGCGCAAGAACGGCGATGTCCTCATCTACTACGCCTCGTCGGACACGCGCCTTCATGTAGCCACCAGCACCGTCGCCAAGCTGCTGGATTACGTGATGAACACGGCCGCCGATCCGCTGCGCAGCCATGCCTGCGTGGCGCAACGCTACGCGCTCATCAAGAAGAACCTCAAGCTGCTGGGCAAGAAAAAGGCTCCAGTCGCCAAGCCGCGCAACGCCAAGAAGGCCGCCAAGCCCGCCAAGGCAAAGAAGCGGTAAGAGCCGATAAAGTTCACAGTTTCACACTTTTACAGTAAATAGGGGGGTAGGGGGGCCATCCGTCGCATCACAGTTTCACGGTCTCACAGTAAATAGGGGGGTGGGGAGTGCTGTTTGCCCGGTGCAGACCGGGCAGAGAGCCAAAGCTTTCCCAACGCCGCTCAACCTTTTCCGGCACTCACGTTTGCTCGCCATCTTTCCTCGCCTGAAACTTCTTACATCTTACGCCGGAGGAATCCAATTATATGCAAAAGCCAGCGAACATCCGTTGCGGATGGGAAGGCGACCCTACCGGCTGCCGTTTTCGGTTACTGCTAGTGTCGGACCGTCTCAAGGCCGTTCCCTTTCAGAGCCCGGCGTTGTTCCGCGACCTCTCCCGATCCCTTCCGTGCCCCGCGCTCCAGCCCGTTGCACCTTCCACGCCCGGCATATCATCAAATGACAAACGGGAGAAGACGATGGCTGAATTCACACTGCAAATCGATGGAATGCACTGCGGCTCCTGCGTCCGCCGCGTCACCCAAGCTCTCGCCTCGGTCGAGGGGGTCGTGACCAACGATGTGCAGATTGGAACGGCGCATCTCACCTCCAGCCTTGCCCCCGCGCCCGTCGATCCAGCCATTGCCGCTCTGGCCAAAGCCGGCTTCACGGCGCGCCTGGAAGCCTAAGCCAACCGATGCCCTCGTCCGCGACAGAATCGCTGACTCTGCCCATCCTCGGCATGACCTGCGCCTCCTGCCAGCACCACGTGGAAGAAGCCCTGCGCTCAACCCCCGGCGTTGAATCCGCGCGCGTCGATCTGATGGCCCATCGCGCCAGCGTGGTCTTTGATCCGGAGATCGCCACGCCGAACGCGCTGGTCGAGGCCATCCGCACTGCCGGCTATGACGCCGTGCTTCCCCGCCCCGATGCGCCTGCGGAAAGCTCCTCCAATGCGCTCGAAGCCGGAGCCGAACGCAAGGCCTATTCCACGCTGATCGCCGGCGCAGCGGCCATGCTGCTGGCCATGCCGCTTGGTGCAGAGATGGGCGCGTCCGACCACGTCCTGATGCGCGTCTTTCCCTGGCTCCATGCGCTGCCGCCGGAACTGCTGCGCTGGTCTCTGCTGATTCTCACCGCGGGGATGATGACCTGGGCGGGACGAGCAATCTACTCGAACGCGGTAAAAGCGGCACGCCACGGAACCACCAACATGAACACGCTGGTGAGCCTGGGAACGGGTGTGGCGTTTCTCTATTCCGCCTACGCCACGATCTGGCCCGCGCCCAGCCGCCAGGTTTATTTTGACGCGGTTCTGCTGATTCTTGGATTTCTTCTGTTCGGCAAGGCACTGGAAACCCGCGCCAAGCGCCGCGCCCTGGCCGCGCTCGACTCGCTCTCCCGCCTTAGGCCGGCTACCGCCCGGCGCATCCGCGACGGCATCGAGACCCTCGTCCCGCTCGAAGAGATCGAGCCCGCCGACAGCGTATTGGTTTTGCCGGGGGAACGCTTCCCGGTGGACGCGAGGATTCTCGAAGGCCGCACCACCGTGGACGAATCGATGCTCACCGGCGAGCCCACGCCGCTCGACCGCCAGCCCGGCGGACGCGTTCTGGCCGGTTCGCTCAACTACGAAGGCGCGGTGGTTTGCAGGGCTGAGTCGCTAGGCGAGGCCACGGTGCTGGCGCAGATCACCCGCATGGTTGAGCAGGCGCAGGGCTCGCGCGCGCCCATGGAACGGCTGGCCGACCGCGCCAGCTCCATCTTCGTTCCCGTCGTGCTGGCCTTGGCCGTCCTGACCTTTGCGATTTGGCTCATCGCTACGCACTCGGTCCAAATGGCCCTCGCCTCTACCGTCTCCGTACTGGTGATCGCCTGCCCCTGCGCCATGGGCCTGGCCGTGCCCGCCGCGCTTACCGTGGCCGTGGGGCGCGGAGCGCAGATGGGCGTCCTCTTCAAGGGCGGCGAGGCGCTGGAACGGTTGGCGCATCTGGATGCAATCGTCCTGGATAAAACCGGAACCCTCACCGTGGGGCGGCCAGTGCTGGGGAGCGTTCATGCGCTTGCGTTCGACATCCGCGCTTTGAAAGGGCACGACTTTAGCCGTGCCATAGAAGCGCCTGATGCAACTGCGGCTTTAGCCGCCGAGGGAATGCTGGCTCCTGATAGTCCCCCCCTTCCGGAACTAAAGCCCGATTTTCCAATTGATCCATCGGGTGGCACGGCTAAAGCCGTGCCCTTTCAAAGCACAGAAAATGACCTGCTGCGCTTGGCCGCCGCCGCCGAGGAGCGGTCGAATCATCCGCTGGCCCACGCCATTGTGGATGCGGCCCGCGCTCGCGGACTCGTCTGGCAGCCCGCGGAAGAGGTACAAGTCCTGCCCGGCCGCGGTTTGACCGCCGAGGTGGAAGGCCACGAGTGTCTGCTGGGCAACGAATCGCTCTTCAAGGAGTTCTTCATTACCCTGCCACTCAACGCAAATCCGCCGGAGCCGGGCGTGACGCGCCTGTGGATGGCTCTCGACCACGCGCCCGCCGGCTACTTCGACGCCCGCGACGCATTGCGTCCTGACGCAGCCGAGGCCGTGGCTGCGCTGCGGCGCGCTGGTCTGCGGGTGCTGATGCTGACTGGCGACTCAGCCGAGGCAGCCAAGCCTATCGGCCTGCAAGCGGGGATCACCGAAATCGAAGCTGGCCTCGATCCGGCCGCCAAGCTGGCCCGCATCCGCGCCCTGCAACAGAGCGGCCTCCGCGTGGCCATGGCGGGCGACGGCATCAACGACGCAGCCGCCCTGGCTCAGGCTGACGCCGGCATCGCCATGGGTACCGGCGCCGACCTGGCCCAGGAGGCCGGCGATGTGCTGCTCATGCGCGCACGGCCCTCTGCCATCCCCGCGGCGATTGATCTCGCCCGCTCCACCCTGCGCGTAATGCGCCAGAATCTGATCTGGGCCGCCGGCTACAACCTGCTGGGAATTCCATTGGCCGCGGGCGCGCTGTATCCCAGCTTTCACATCCTGCTCAGCCCCTGGCTGGCCGCCGCGGCCATGGCGCTGAGCTCCGTGAGCGTGCTCGGGAACAGCTTGCGTCTGCGAGCTTGGCAGCCCCCCACAGGGGACCGGCACGCGCGTAAAGCCCCAGCAGGATAAACTAACTCCAGAGCCTGTCTGTGCGCATCCTGACCCGTTACATCCTCGGCGAAATCCTCTCCCACGCGCTTATCGGGTGCGTGATCTTCACTTTCATCCTCTTCATGAAGGAGCTGCCCCGCATCCTGGAGATGGTGGTCCACAACAGCTCCACCTTCATCAGCGTCGTCCAGGTCGTTCTCTTCACACTGCCCAACTTTTTCATGGTCACCATTCCCATGGCGGTGCTGGTGGGTGTGCTGCTGGGCTTGAGCCGCCTGGCTGCCGACAGCGAAATCATCGCCATGCGCGCCTCCGGACTCGGCATTGGATACTTTGTGCGCGTGGCCTCCATCGTGGCCATTGGCGGCACGCTGCTGGGGCTGGCCAACTCCCTGTACCTGGCCCCGCGGGCCAACCGGGCAATTCTGGCGATGGACAAGGCCCTTGCCATGCAAGCATCCTATGAGATTGAGCCGCGAGTCTTTGACGAGGATTTCCGCAACTTCGTCCTCTACGTACAGGACGTGCGCTCGGGAACCGGCGCGGCCAACTGGCGCCAGGTCTTCATGGCCGACACCACCGATCCCGCCAATCCTCAGATCACTACCGCCGCCTCAGCCACCGTGGCCAGCGACTCCGGCCAGGAGTTGCTCATGCGCCTGCGCGACGGGACCCGCCAGGAGACGGTGGCTGGCCAGCCGCAACAGTACAACATCTCCACCTTCGACTTTACCGATTTGCCACTGGCCGCCGCTCAGCAGAGCGAAGGGCATCTGGGCCGTCTGGATACAGATATTTACGCCATGCCCATGAGCGAGTTGCGGATACGCAGCCACTCGCCCGACGGCAAGCGGTTTCTGATTGAGATCCACAAGCGCTTTGCCTATCCGGCGGCGTGCCTGGTGCTGATGCTGGTCGGCGTTCCTCTAGGCGTAACTTCGCGGCGCGGCGGCAAGAGCTTCGCCTGGATCTTCACCATCCTGCTGGTCTTCGTCTACTACCTGCTCTCCTCAACCGGCATTGCCCTGGGCAAGCAGAACTGGATCTCAGCATTCTTTGCCGTGTGGTCCGCCAACCTGATCTTCGCCGCCGGCGGCCTTTTTCTGCTTTGGCAGATGGCCTCGGGCGGCCGCGTTCTGGCGGCCATCAGCGCCTGGGCCTCGCGCTTCCAGAAGACTGATTTCGCAGTCCCGGCCAAACCCTTCGGCCTCCCGCTCGGCGGCCTGCTGAGCAGGTTTCAATCGCGCCCCCGGCGCGCCAAGGCCCGCAACGTCTTTCCGCGCATCCTCGACGAGTACGTAGTGCGCGAATTCCTGGGCATCTTCTTGCTGGTGCTGGCCGGCTTTGTCATGCTCATGCTGGTCTTCACAGTCTTCGAGCTGATAGGCGACATCCTGCGCAACCACATTGCGCCCTCCCTGATCGGCGAGTATCTGTTGAACCTGACGCCCAGCATGCTCTACCAGATCACGCCGCTGGCCGTGCTGATTGCCGCGCTGGTCACCTTCGGCGTGCTCAACCGCAACTCTGAAATCATCGCCATGAAGGCCACCGGCATCAGCCTCTACCGCCTGGTTGTGCCCATCGTTTCCATTGCCGCCGTATTGGCGGTCGCCCTTTTCCTCTTCGACCAGTTCTATCTGCCCCAGGCCAACCGCAGGCAGGAGGCCCTGCACAACATCATCAAGGGACGCCCGCCGCAGACCGTTCTGCATCCCGAGCAGAATTGGATTTTCGGCGAACAGCGTCACGGCGAGCCCGACCGCATCTTTTACTACCAGTTCTTTGATCCCGACCGCAACGAGTTTGCCAACCTCTCCCTCTTCGAGTTCGATCCCTCCACCTTCGCTCTTTCGCGGCGCATCTTCGCCGCCCGCGCTGTCTGGGATACTGAAACCGCCTCCTGGACGTTTCTGAACGGCTGGCAGCGAGACTTCGCAGGCGCCAGCGTCACCGAATATCGCCCGTTTCTGAAGGCCTCCTTCGCCGAGATCCACGAAGATCCCGCCTACTTCAAGAAGGAGAGCTTGCAGGCCCAGGAGATGAACTTCGGCCAACTCGATCGCTATATCGGCGATCTGCGCCAGAGCGGATTCGACACCATGCGCCTGCGCGTCGATCTCTGGCACAAGCTTGCCTATCCGCTCGTGGCCATCATCATGGCGGTCCTGGCTATTCCCTTTGCGCTCTCCATGGGCCGCCGCGGTTCGCTCACAGGCATCGCCGTGGCTATCGCCGTGGCCCTTGCCTACTGGGTGGTCGATGGACTCTTCGGCGCCATGGGCAATGTCAACTATCTTCCCGCTCCGATGGCGGCCTGGTCCTCGGATCTCCTTTTTGGGCTGGTCGGCGGCTATCTGCTGCTGAAAACGCCTACATAGGCTCGACCTGGGATCGCGTGCTTCGCCGCGCCGAAGTTGCAACCGGAGACAGCGGCATGAGCCAAACCCGGCACATTGCCTGCTCACGACTCGCCTGCTGATCTTCGGCGTGTCCCGTTCCCATGCAGTATGCCTCTTTGGGACGCCATGGACGGCGGTTCCTGCAGAAAGTTCTTCATTGGCTTCCCGCAGATTCCCTCCTGTCGGAACTTCTTTGCCTTTTCAAACACAAAATGGCGGACGGGGATTTGCCCGTCCGCCATTTTGCATTCTCAGCTTCTTACTTCACGGTCAGAGTAAAGGACATCGTCTTGGTGACGTTGGTGGCGTTGGTTGGGGCACCTCCACCTGTGGTTGGGCCCGTCGAGACGGCCGTCACAGTCACCTTCGAGCTACCCGTCGGCGTAGTTAAAATGGCGGTGCCGCTGCCGCAACCGGAGAGTCCCGCGAGGGCGCCCAGCAGCAAACAAGCCGCCATTCCTTGCATCAACAGCCGCCGCCTGGCGTTCCTGGCGCCGGCCAGTCCAAACAGACCAAAGCCCAGCAGAAGACCGCTCCACCAGAAGATCCCGGTCGGCGTCACAATCGGCGCTTGATCGATCAGTATGGTGAGTTTGGTTTGAAGAGGAGGAACAACAATCGGCGAGGAGCTTTGCTGCGTCAGCACGAGTACATCCGGGATAAACTGGCATGTCGCATGAGCCGGCAGGCCGCCGCAGCGAAAATCAACAGCTCCCGTAAACCCGGATTCCGACGTCAGGGTAATGGTCATCGAGCCTGGATTTGCCGTTGACGACGTGATCGCCGTTACGCTCTCCCCCATCGTGAATGTTGGATTAGCGACGATCAACGGCGAAGGCGCGGACGCTGATCCGGTGTAATTCTCATTGCCTTTGAAGGTGGCCACCACGTTATAGGTTCCAGCCTTCAATGCAGTCGGCCCGGTCAAAGTCAGAACCGCCGTATAGGTCGTGATTGAGTTCGCGGTTGAGCCGGATACAAATGCAGTGCCCAGTGTCGTCCCGCCGCTGGTAAAGACCACCGGGCCGGAGAGCGCGCCGGGGGTCGACGGAACTACCGTGGCCGTCATAACAACGGTATCCCCGCTATTCGAGGCGTTGGCCGGCTCGGCAGTTGTCGGATCCGCCGCGTACCCAAGAATGGAGAGCGTCGTAGTGGACGCGGCCGGCACAATCTTGACAGTCAGAGTCGTGGAAGACGCAGGCGCATAAATTGCATCACCAGAATACGAGGCGGCAACCAGGTGGGAACCGCCGCCGAGGCCAGTCAGGACAAACGATGCGGTACCGGAGGCATCCATCTGTTGCGGCTGGCCAACGTTGTTGCCATCCACGATGAATTGCACCGTCCCGGTTGGCGTAAGCGTGCTCGTGCCGACCGCGGAAACAACCGTCGCGGATACCGTGACTGAGCTTCCGTAGCTCGCGCTGCCGCTCGGTACGGTCTGGACCAGTGTGATGGCAGCCGGAATCTCGTTCACAGCGTTCCCCGACAACGTCAGCGAAGGCGCGCCCGTATTTTCCGCTCCGGTGTTGAAGTCGACCGTATCGCTCTCCGCACCAACCATTCCCAGGGTGGGCGCGAAGTATGCCTCCAGAGTGCAACTATAACCGGAGACAAGCGTCGCCAGGCCCGTGCACTGGTCGCTGGAACTGGGGATCGTGAATGGCACACTGGAAGAGAGCGCTGGGAACAGAGGCGAGTTCATTGTCAGGCTTCCCGGGCCTGAGCTGGAGAGAACTGCCGTCTGCCCGGCGCTGCTCGTGGTGTCATTGACCTTTCCAAAAGCGATCGCGCCTGAAGTCCTGCTCACCGAGTATGCCGCCGAATTCGCGCTGTCGGTCGCATAAAGGTTGCCGACGGCATCCAATTGCACCGCATAGGGGCTGATGATGGCGTTGTTGACGATGGTCTGGTGGCTTCCCGTCAACACGCCGCCTTCATTGGGAACCCGCACGATCCGGCCAGAGCCGCTGTCGGCGATCAGGACGCTGCCCGATCCGTCCACTGCCACGCCGGTCGGAGCAGTCAGATTACTGCCGACATTGCTGACCGTTCCACCTGCCGACTCCACAACATTGCCCTTGTCGGCGATATAGAGGATGTCGTTTGCATCCACGGCCACCGCGGTCGGTTCAACCAGATTCGGAATCGGCAGAATCGTCTTCAGGCCGCTGGTCGCCAAGCCGGTGGGCTTGGCAAAGGCAACCACGTCGTTGCTGCCGGTCTCGGGAATGTACAGCGTGCCATTGAAGTCGACGGCCAGCTGACCCGGAGAGTTCAGACTGCTCAGCAGCGTGCTCTGGGACGCTGTGTTGAGAACGCCGCCGTTGTTTGGGACCGTCACGACGCGGTTGTTGCCCGTGTCGGAAATATACAGATTGCCGGCCGCATCGGTGGCCACGCCGGCGGGCGATTTCAATCCGCTCCCTACCGAGGCGCCTGAACCGCCGCCGCCTGCATATTCATACACCGCGTTTGCGCCGGCATCGGCGACAAAGACGTTGCCCGAAGCATCCACGGCGACAGCCTGAGGTGACTTCAACCCGCTGCCAATCGCATTCAGCGCTCCCGGATCTACGGTAATCGCCTGACCAACTGCAACTCCCGACAGGGTCACCGGCACCGCATCTCCAGCCGAGTCCGTCAGGGTCAGGATCGCGGTGCGCAAGCCTGGCTCAGCCGGCGTAAACTGAACGACAACCGTGCAACTGGTGCCCCGGGCGTTGGGGGTTGCCGGAGCGCCGATCACGCAAGTGCCCGCACCCGTGCCTGTCACGATGGAAAACTCCGCGGAGGGCGTACCCGCCGACGCGACGGAACTGGATTGCAGCGTGATCGGGGTCGAGCCGCTAAACGTCAGCGTCAGAGTCGCCGTGGCGGGAGTGCTGGAACCAATGGTTGTGGCTGCAAAGGAAGCGCTACCTACGGTGTACTTGTAGAGGGTGTTGTAGTCAACCGCCTGAAAGATGTTTCCATGCTGATCCACGGCAACGCCGATATCGCTGATATTCCATGGCGCGGCATATCCGGGATAGGAGCAGGGCACCGTCGTGCTGTTCGGTCCGGCACAATACGAGACCGTGTCCAATGGAAAGACCATGAACATGTCCGCGGGATTCAACGCGCCATTCTCCAGAGGTATCTCGTAGATGCCTCCGTTGACGGTGCCCGCGGTCGCGCTTGACGTCCCGTTGTCGGTCACGTACAGGTTTCCGGCCTGATCGAACGCTACTCCCTGCGCGTCGATAAACGCGCTCGAGAGCGGGGTCGCGAGAAAACTGGCTGATTGCGGCCCGGCCGGCACCATCCAGATGGTTGTCGAGTTATTCGCAATATATATGTTGTCGTTTGCGTCCACCGCAATCGAATCCATGTAGTTCTGATCCTTGTTTGTCGGAGTTACAGGATCTGCGAATTCGAATAGCTGAACTGGGGGCGCGCCGGAATAATTGCACGCCACGCTGCATTCAAATATGTTGGTGTCGCCCATGCTGTCGCCGAAGGTCGCCATGAAACTGTTCCCCGCGGGGTCAAAGGCAAACGAGGCGACCTGATAGAAACCGCCGGTGGGCGAATTGGTCACTGATCCCTGCAGGTCGGTGATGCCCGGCGCGTAATAATAAAGGGGAAAGTCGTAAGAGCAAGCGGCGCCGGTAGCCGGTGTCGCCGTCGTGCAGACGGGAGGATTCGGTGGGTTGCTGCCGCTATAACTCGACCCGTTATCGGGATTGGTGAAAGGCGTATATGCGCCGTTCACATAAGGGATCATGGTGATTACAGTCTGAAAGACTTCCGATACAACCAGGTTCCCATTGGGATCCACCCCGACCGCGCCCGCATGACCGCCCGAGTATGCATTGTAGAGAACGTTGTAGGGAACCGTCGCGGTGACGGGGTTGAATTGATTCATTGTGGCGGCTGGAAACTCGACCACCGTATTCGAGTTGTACCCGCCAACAAAGACATCTCCATATTTGTTCACCGCGAGCGATCCAAATCCCGCGCCTTGCAGTACAGGAGTGGGAGTCGTGCCGGTGGCGGGAGTCGGAGGATACGCTGCGAGCGTGGTCTGCGTAGTGACCACAAATGGCGGCGCCTTCTGGGCTACACAACTGCTCCCCGGCAAAAACATCCAGGCGAGGAAAAGCATGACGAGCGCGCTTGCTGCGCGTACCGGCCTGTCCCGCAAAAAATCAGCATGATCCATCGGCATCGTTTTTCTCCTGATCTCCATATCCGTCCGTCGCCCTTTCTTCCGCCCTTGTTCTTGAATCGGTCTCCGGCAAGCAGACCTTGCCGGAGATTGTGTCTTCGCCGCCATGTCAGAAGGTGTACTTCATGCTGATTTCAACCACCCGCCTGCCTGTCTTATAGGGCGTGATCCCGAACTCCGAATTGTACTGGATCGCTTGTGTCGGGTCGTAGTTGGCCGGGTTGATAAAATCCAATGTCTCCTGGTTTGGCGAAACGTTGGAAAACGTCACCAGCGGATGATTCAGGAAGTTGAAGGCCGCCCCGCTGATCTGCAACGTCTGGCGATCGTTAAGATGAAAGTCCTTTCGCACCGTCAAATCCGACTGGAAGAAGCCCGGCCCGTGAATGTACGGGTAGATCAGCTTCCCGTTGCCGGTGCCGATCTGCGGCAGCGCGAAGCAACTGCCGTTGATGTACTGGTTCTTCTTGAGATTCGAGCGCGGGTCGCAGGTTAGCAGCGGCTGAAGCGATACATCCGGGGTGCCCAGGAACACGATACTGTTAACAATGGTGGGGGCAGCGCCGCCATTGACAAAATTTCCAGGGATCGAACCGGGGCCGAGTTGCCCTTCCAGACCAAAGTTCGTCCCATAACTCGTCGCCTGCAGGTTGGGGCCGCTCTGCAAACCCGTGTAGCCGGAGAGTTCCCAGCCGTTCCCCGCCGCTGCCAGAATTCGGTTGCCGTGAAGATGCGATCCCAGGCTCACGACGTACCAGACATTGAAAATGTGGGAGCGATCGTACGCCAGCGGCCCGTAATCGTTCCACACATTGAATGAATCGCCCGGATTGCCGTTGTTGTAACCGCCGCGAACGCCCATGGCCTTGCTCCAGGTGTAGTTCGCTCCATAGGTCAGCCACCCCTTCGACTTGTTCCACGTGACCTGAAGGCCGTTATAGTTCGCAAAAAGCTTATGTGCCTCCAATTGCAATTGCCCGTAAAGCGGGTACGGTCTCCAGTCATTGTACGAAGGCACCGTCAACGTCGCATCTCCGCTCATGCCATTCAGTAACGGGGGGGACCATGTGGTCCCGTAGAACGGATTGTTCCCCAGCCCGTAGCTAAACTTGTTGGTCGTGGGATCGAGAGAGATGGTAACGACCTCCTTAGCGGGATCTGGCTGATAGAGGCCATTCGGCTTGATTGCATTCACGTTATCCACCGTGATAGCGCCGTTGCTGCCGTCGTTGAGAATCGAATTGCTGTTGTTGCCCACATAACCGACGGAAAGCGTTGTGCCAAACAACTGCTGAGTCAGCGTCAGGCTGTAGGTTGCCGTCAGCGGCTGCTTGTGATCGGAGGGGTCGAATCCGTAGAGGCCGGTTGTACCCAGCGAGCTCAGCACGACAGATGGGTCGCTCGGACTGTATTTAAGTCCGCCGAGATAGCCCAGGGTAAGTCCGTTACTATTGCCCACGTATCCGTTGGTGGAATAAGGATTCGTCACCGATATCGTTCTCTGCCCAGTGGAAACCGACAGCGCATTGGCAACGTCGTTCCAGTTGTCGTGGAAGCGATACCATCCAAAGCCGCCGCTCAGAACGGTCTTTCCGTTGCCGCGGATGTCCAGGGAAAAGCCAACGCGCGGATCCAAAAAGAGCGGCGTCACCGTTTGCCCCGAATTGGGGGTGGACGAATCTCCCTGTAGCGAGTGCCATCTGAAGCCTGGCAGCGGATTGGCGGCCGTGGGGGCTTGATTCGTCGCCGCCCAGGCCTGATAATCCGCTGGAATGAAGACCGGGATGCCCACATGATGTGCATCCTGCCACTCGCCTTCATGCTCCGCGCGCAATCCCAGGGTCACCGTCAGGTTTGAACGCACCTTCCAGGAATCGGTGGCGTAGAACGCCGTGCTCCACCAATAGAGGTCGATCTTGGGGAAGATGTTCGCCTGGTTGTATTTCATGAATTCGCCTTCAAGAAAATTCGCCAGGTTGTTTCCCGTTCCGCTTCCGCAGGTGTTGTCGCAGGAGTTGTCGTAGGTATACAGTTGCGTGGTCCCGTCCGGGGCAAGGGTTGGGAGTTGGAAGCTCGGATTGACGTAGTAGTTCTGGATGGCGCCATTGGTGGGAATATTGCCCGTATTCGGATACACCGAATTGTCCATCGCCCTTTCAACGTTTACGCCGAACTTCATGGTGTGCTTGCCCCACACCTTGGTCAGGTCGTCGCCGAAGCCGGGCGTCATTCTCTTGGTGGTGATTGCGCCATAGCTATAGTCGGGAAAGAGCCCGATCGGCAGGCCGTTGTATCCGTAATCGTTCAACGTGGGGAATTGCTTGGTTCCGTTCGTGTAGGCGCTGATGTTCAAGCCTGGCTCACCGAGCGAAGCGGTCGTCAACTCGTAGGCATCACCAGCATTGAACACCTGGTTGATATAAGCCACCGAAGCGAAGGCCTCGTTGGTCATCGTGGCCGAAAACACCCGTGTCCAATGCAGAGAAGCGGTCTGCGAATTCGTCGATTCGACGGAGCCCCCTGGCTCATTCACGCCGCCCGAAGAGCCGGAGGCGAAATAGTAGTTGCCCTGGGGTACGCCGGTAAAGCCGCTCTCTATGGTATAGACCCCGTAGACCTTATTCAGTTCGCTCTGGGCGAAATCAATCCGCCCGTGGGCCGTCCACATGTCGTTGTTCACCAGGTTGTTCTTGACGAAGTTGTAGCCATACTGATTCGCCTGCCCGTCTGGATTCGCGCCGGTAACGCCAACGTTCGGGCTTGGCATGAGCTTCGCCATGGTTAGCGCGGCCTTGCTTAAATAAGGGGCCATGCATCCGCTCGCGGGAGTGCTGTAAGCATTGGTGCAGTTAATATGAGTGCCGCCGGCGCTGGAGTCTAGCGAGTTGGGCGGGTTGGGGGGGGACGGGAGATAGGAAGGTCCGGGAACCAGTCCCACTGTCGGGACGGCGGTGACGGCGCTCCAGAGGCCATAGCAGGGCGCCCCAATAACGCATGGAGTAACCGAGCAGCTATCGTCGTTGCACTCTGAAGCTGCTCCGGGGGGCAGGTATTTCTGTATCTGCGAGGGGCTGAAATCGCCATTCAGCATGGAAGGCGTCGGCACCAGGGCATGATAAATCGCCTGTCCTGGGCTGGCGTAGGCGTAAACATTCCGTTGTGCGTAATCCTCCGCCTGCGCGAAGAATACCAGCTTGCCGCTGTGGTTGAACTTCGTTCCCGGAAATCTGAGTGGGCCGCCCACCGTCGCGCCCGGATAGATGTACCGGTCGTCCGGCTTGGTCACGCCCAGTTGAGTCGCGAGGGCATCGGTAGTGTTCATTTGATAGGTCCGGCCATGCACATAGAGCGATCCATGGATTGACGAACCGCCCGACTTGCCAACCGCGTTGATGACCACCGGGCCATTCGCCGTGTCCGCGCCAAAGTTCGACTGTTCCACCTTGACTTCGGCCGTGGTGTCGGTATTCACGGTTTGCGTGCTGCCGCTATAGTTGCCAGGGTCGTTCAGGTTGATACCGTCTGAGCGCACGCTCACGCCGTTGGTTGGCGCTCCGCTCATCGAGTAGCTGCCGCTTGCGCCCCCTACCGTAACCTGGCCAGGATCGTAAGTAGTGTTGCTTGCCGAATTATTGCTGAACGATCCGCTGCCGGTGTTGATCGCCGAGCCAGGGAGGAGCTTCATCAACTCGGTGACGTCGCGCCCCTCCGTCGACAGGTGCTCGAGTTCCGCGGCTGTGATCAGGTCGCTCCGCTCGCCCGTCTCCAGAACGCTGGACGCATCGGCGTTCACGGTCACCGTGATGGCTTCCACGCCCGGCACCAGCTTGATGGAATTCAGAGTGCGCGCGTCCCCTGGGTCAAGGTGAATGCCCTTCTGCACATTCGTCTCAAATCCCTGCGCCTTCACCGTCACCGTGTAGTCTCCGGAATCGAGCGCGGAAAAGATGAAGATGCCGACGCCATTCGATCTGGTTGTGCGAATGAATCCGTTGGACTGGTTCTTCGCTGTCACCGTTGCCTCAGGAATCACGGCCCCGGTTTGGTCTGCAACGGTCCCGCTCAAGCTTGCGGTAATCGTCTGTGCGTTGAGCGGTCTGTGCCCAAAGCCTGCCAGAACCAAAATCAAAATACCCAGGCTTACCCAGGTTGACGTAGCTTTACTCGACCATGGCCTGCAAATCATCCGTTCCTCCATTCAACCCATCTGCGCTTGAGCGGGCTCGAGCGTTCCGGCGATCCTTCGACGTTCAATTCCCGAGGTATCGTTACCATCGCAACGAAGACACTAATTTAACAAACGTTTATAGCTGTAAAGAGGGAGGGTTGTCAAGCGAACATCCGGATCGACAGAAGCCGTCCCCGCAGCCGGGAAACTTGTAATGGCGAAACTGCTCGCGGCCTGGCTGGAGCGGCCGGATTCGGAGCCGGAATGAATCTCGTCCCGATGACTGAATTGCGAGTCTCGCGCCGGGCCGCCTTCCGGTCATTTCAAGCTGGTTGCAGCAGTCAGACGCAGCGCTGGAGAGTGCTTCTGCCGCGGACACAACCACCTCGCCAACCATCATAGAATCTAGCGCTTCCGCCAAATCTTCGGCACCGGCCATTCCTAAAAAGCAACGGCGGCTCCGCGGATGAGAATTGCTTTGGCCTCCCTGCCGCTCTCCACAACCCGTCCGCGTCCGCAGCCACATTTTCTTGAAAGCCGCTCCGCTTCTCAAACGCTTCCCGCAGTATTCGGTCCTGCCGCGAACCTCAGAAATTAAATCTCGCCGACACCTCCATCACACGCCGGCCCGTCTTGTAGCCCGCATAGCCGAAGCAGGGCGACCCTACCACGCTGCAACTGGCGCTGCCATTCGTCCCGTGCTGGAGTTGAACCGTAGAAAAATCCGTCCCGCTCATCTCCAGGCTCGCCTCATTCCCATAGCGCGAGTTGAACGACGTGATGGGATGGTTGAGAAAATTGAAGGCGGAAACGCGAAACTCCAGGTTTCGCTTCTCAGCCAGCAAAATACGCTTCTGAAGCGTCAGGTCCGAGGCGAAATAATGAGGCCCGCGAATATAGCCCAGGTTGGCCGGACCATTCTGCCCGTAAGGCGCTATTCCAAAGCAGTTGCCGTTGACGAATTGGTTCTTTTGGAGATGGGCCGTCGGACTGCACGTCAGCGTTGGCATCACCAGCATGTCCGGAGTTCCCAGCAGCGTTATGTTGTTGATGCTCAAGGCCGTGGGAGATGAGGCCGGACCGACATACCCGCTCAGGCCAAGATTCGGACTGGACACCGCCTGGAGATTCGGACCGCTCTGCAGGTTGGTGATGCCGCTCAAGAACCATCCATTGATCACGCCGTTCAGCACGCGGCTCCGGCGGAAAAGGGCGCCTTCGTCATACGAGTACTGCGCGTTGAAGACATTCGTCCGGTCGAAGGCCAGCGGGCCGTAATCCGCGCGCAGATTGGTTGCATCCGTGGTCCCGCCGTTGTTATAGGCGCCGCGCACCCCTAGCGCTTTGCTCCAGGTGTAGTTGAAGCCATAATTCAAGCGCCCCTTCTGCCGGTTCCAACTGCTCTGCAGCGCATTGTAGTTGGCCCAGGTGATATGCCTCGGAACCAGAATCCATTGGTAAAAGGGGAAGGGCCGAAAGTCATCCTCCTGGGCAGCCCCGTTGTTTGAATTGAAAACCTGGCCATAGTATGTGCTTTGGGGGTTTGGATCCGGCAGGAAGAGACCCCCCAACGGAATGCTGTTGATGTTTTGAACATCCACCGGGATCGTGGTGGAAGCCGTATCGGTCAGCAGATGCTCGCTTTGGTTGCCCACATACGCAACTTCAAAGGCCGAACTCCACGGCGCCCGCTGCGAGATCGTGAAGCTGTAAGTCATCGTCAGGGGCTGTTGGTCGTCGGTGGGATCAAGCGCGGAGATCGAGTTTCCGTTGGATTCATAGACGCCGGCCGGGGCATTCTGGACGCCCGCCAGACTGATGCCCGAGCCGCCCACCTGGCGAGTGATCACTCCCTGGGAGGTTCCCGCGGCCGCCGCAAAATCATTCCAGGAGTCGTGGCTGCGGTACATTCCCCATCCTCCGCGCAGCACCGTCTTGCCGGTGCCGAACAGGTCGTAGGCCAGGCCGAAGCGCGGAGATAAGAAAGCGAGCCGCGACTTGTCGCCGGACATTGGAACACTGGGCGACACCAGCGGATAAATATCGGTGCCTTTCCCCATTCCATGCCTGCGCACGCCCGGCAGCGTCGTAATCGAGGTCGAGCCGGTGGGAGCGTCTTCGGCATACCATTTCGGACTGAACGCGGCGATGCCCTGCCCGTGAGAATCCGTCCAGGCGCCAAGATGATCGATGCGCACTCCTAAATCCACGGTCAGCCGCTTGGTCGCCTTCCAGGAATCCTGCGCAAACCCTGAAATCGTCCAATAATAAATATTCGTCGAGGGATTGAAGTTCTGCTGGGTGAATGAATCAACATCTCCCAGCATGAAATCGGCCAGGAAATTGGCTCCGCAGCCCGTGAAGTGGCACTGCGCCGTATAGTGCGTGCCGGCGGCATCGGCAAAACTCGCCGCGCCTTCGGCCAGCGACGGGACATAGTAGTTCCAGATTTGGCCGTTGGTCAACGGGCTGAGATCGGTCTGGTTCGCGGTGTCGCGCTCGACATACGTTCCAAACTTCAGGGAATGGGACTTGAACAGGAAATTGAAGTTGTCGCTTCCCGACGGCAGAAACTTCTTCGAGACATACCGGCCATTGCTGAAATCCGGAGTAATAGCCAGCGGCAGTCCGTCGGACCCGTAGTCGGCCAACTGCGGAATATCGTCGGAACCGCAGTAGGGACATGCCCCGGTGCGAGTGACGATGCCGCTGTAAGGATAGCCCCACGTGCTCTTGAGCAACTTGCTCGGGTCTCCGGAGTAATAGTACTGGCCGACGTAGGAAACAGATCCGGTAACTTCATTGGTGGCCCGCGCGCTGAAGACATGCGAATAATCCAGGCTGGCAGTATTCGATGTAGTCGTATTGTTGATCTTTCCCGGCGTATCGATGCCGCCCATGTACGAATTGCCGCCCGATGGAGAGTAGTATATCTGCTCCGGAATGCCGGTCGTGCGCCCGTACTCCGTGTTATAAACCCCGTAGACCTTGTTATTGTCATTGGCGTCTATATCCACGCGCGCGCGAGCCTGGAACAAACCCGGATTCTGCAGATTCAGAGTGCGCCAGTTGTAGCCGTTCACCGTGGGACCGGTCGGCAATGGAATCTCGGCTTTCAGCAAAGCCGCGGCGCCCGGGTCGAAACTCTTGGCGCCGTTGATGAATTGACCGCCGGTGGCGCCAACGGTGCTGATGGTTCCGTCGGTTGTATACGGCTCGGCGCAGACGTGGAAGTACTGGGTGAGCGACTGCGGCGTCGTGTCGCTTGCCGTGCAGTGGGCGGTGATGCTCGCTTCATCCACGCCCAGGTAATTCGCCAGTTCGGCCTGCGAGAAGTTGCCCTGGCGCATTCCCGGCTCGCCGCCTGGATTGGTGCTCTGGTCGGTGGGCACCAGCGCGGCGATCAAGGAGTTCAGCGGCGAACCGTACGAATAGACGTTACGCTGCACATAGTCTTCGCCGCCCACGTTGAAGACCACTTTCTTGTTGCTGTTGAACTTCCTCCCCGGAATCTTCACCGGCCCCCCGACATTGAATCCGGGGTAGATATACCGGTCGGGAATCTGCGGCAGTTGCTCATATTTCATAAACCAGTCTTCGGAATTCAACTGCGAGGTGCGGGCGAACCCATAGACTGTCCCGTGATATTCCGAGCTGCCCGACTTGCCCACCACCGTAATCACCGTCGGCCCCTTGGCCGTGTCCGCGCCAAAGTTCGATGTCTCGATCTTCACCTCGGCAACCATGTCCATGTTCACCGTCTGCGTCTGATCGCTCTCGTTGCCCGGATCGGTGACGTTCGCGCCATCGGATATGACGCTCGCGCCATTGCCCGGAGCGCCGTTGCCGACATAATTCGACAGCCCGTTGCCGCCCGTACCCACCACCGAGGGATCAGAGCCGACGCCGTTGTTCAGCCCGTTCTGCAGAATCGCGAAGCCCGGCTGCATCTTCAGCAGTTCGCTCACATCCCGGCCTACAGTCGAGAGCCTCTTTATGTCCGCCGCGGTGATCAGAGTGCTGCGCTCGCTGGTGTCGATGACCTCGTTTTCCGCCGTCACCGTCACCGATGCGCTCACGGTACCTATTTGGAGAATGATAGTCGGCAGCGTTCGCGCATCGTTCGGATGGAGTTCGATGCCGCTCTCCGTGTAGGGCCCGAAGCCGCCGTGCTCGACCCTCAGCGTATAAACTCCCGCGGGAATCGCGCTGAACTGGTAAATGCCTTCCCCGTTGGTCTTCGATTTACGGGTGTCCTTTGAAGCTTCGTTGGTAAGCGTCACAGTAGACCCAACTACGCGCGCGCCGGTTGCATCGCTGACAATCCCGCCAAGCGATGCACTCACCGTCTGGCCTGTTGCCGGCCGAAGACACATCGTCGCGCCGACAAAAAGAATCACCGCCTGAAGAAGAAGCGAACGTATTGAGAGTCTCATCATGATCGGCGCCTGCCTTCCCTGAGTTTGCTTGTGCTGCTCTTTCGCTGGCTCGCATACCGGATTCGTGACCGTAGCGAGCTTCCGTTTTCCCGCGCTCGGTGCAACGCCATTGGCCGTCATTTCTGCACCGTCAACGCAATCTGAGCCGTCTGATTCACCGTGACGTACGTGGTCGCGCTGCTCGCGTAACTTCCATTGACTACCAGCGAGACAGTCGCTTGTCCCGCCGGAGTGACCCCGATCAGGGTGTTGCCGCAACCGGTCGCCGTCATCGCGCCAACGCCACCGCACAGGAGCAGGATCAGAAGCATCCATCCGCGATACTTTTTTCCCAGCCTGCGCCGGACCAGTCCCAGGGGGGCCAGCAACACCAAGGCCAGGAAAACAGGAACGCTGACTCCCCGCCCCGGAACTCGCAACTCCCCAACTGGCGGCTGGGGGTGAACCGGCACCTGGTCCGTAAGGATTTCGACCGTGATCAGTTGCGGATAGCCGCTATACAGTTCTTGTCCCTCGCCCACCACCGGGTTGCCCGGATTCGCGCCTTCGCTGCCGGGAGCGAATGTGAAAGCGCAGGCGGAGTTGGCTGGCAATCCCGAGCACGTTGCCGCGATGCCCCCTTGAAAGCCGGCCAACGAGGTCACGGTAAACGTCAGGCTGCCCGGCGTTCCCGCCGTCACTGTCAGATTGGCCGTGGCGGGTGTGATGGTGAATGTCTCCCCGCTGACGATCAGCGTGGTGGCGCCCGACTGCGATGCGGCGTAGTTCATATCCCCGCCATAGGACGCGACGACGTTCAGCGTACCCGTGGGCAGCGTCGTCGTATTCAAGGTCGCCGTAAAAAACACCTGAGCGGGATTGTTGGGCGGAGAAGTTGCCACGACCGGAGCGCTGCCGAGCACCGTGCTGCCGCTCAAAAATGTCACTGTCCCCGAAGGTCCAGGCGTCAGAGTAGGCGTGATGGTAGCCGTCAGCGTTACACTGCTTCCCGTCGGCGCGCTGAGCGGATTGATAGCTACCCCGCTGATGGCCAACGCGCTTGCGGTTGGAACTTGCGCCACCGTCAGCGTGGCCGCGGAGAGAGTGCTGCTGGACTCATAGGCGTCGTTGCCGCTATAGGACGCCGTGATTGCGTGTGTACCGCCCGATAATCCGGTCAGCGCATAGGTGGCGATTCCCGTCGCGGAGACCGGGGACGATCCTTGCACCTGCCCGTCTGCGCTGAAGGTCACCGTCCCGGTCGGCGCTCCGAGCGAGAACCCGCCGCTTGCCGTCAGCGTAGCTGTCGCCGTCACCGTTTGACCGAAGACCGAGCTTCCGCTGGCGGGCGAAGTCACGGCAACCGAAAGCTGAGTCGGCTCCAGATTGGCCCCGGTGCCCGTCAGAACAAGCGTTGAAGCTTGAACGGCTGAACTGGAGAAGGTCAGCGTCTCCTGATTGGTTCCCGGCTTGGTTGGTGAGAAGACGGCGCTCACCGTGCAGTCAGAACCTGGCGCCAGGGTTCCCGAGGGCTCGCAACCGGCGGACGACGGACTGGTAACGACAAAGCTGCTCGTATCTCCGGCCGCTGTATAAAGCGACGCCCCGAAGGTCAGCGTCTGATTTCCCGTATTCCCGATCGTCGCCGTCTGGGAACCGCTCGATTCGCCGAGATTGAAGAACCCGAACTGGAGCGTCCCTTCCGTGCGGACGATCTGCTCAACCAGTTTGTCGGCGGCATCCGACACATAGAGATCGCCGTTGGAATCGATGGCCACCGCGTATGGGTTGGCTATTCCCGCGCCAACGTTGATCGCGCCGGTGGCATTCAGCGTTCCGCCCTGGTTCGGGATGCGGATCACCCTCCCGTTTCCCGTATCCGCGATATACAGGCTGCCCGAGGCATCGGCGGCAATGCCGGCCGCCCCGCTCAGCGTGGTGATGATTTGTTGTTGTGTTCCGCTCCAGGCCTGCACTTCGTATGCGATGTTCTGGTCCACGATGAATACATCGCCTGCCAAATCCGTGGTCACGGCCAGGGGCGCGGCAAAGCCCGTACCGACGGTCGTGGCCAGGGATGAATCCGGAGTGCCTCCCGTGTTCGGCAGACGCAGGACCTTCTTGTTTCCGCTGTCCGCGATATACAGATTCCCGCTCGCATCGACACTCAACCCCGCCGGCCCGGAGGTTCCCGAATACACCACCACCTGGCTGGCATTGGACAATGCGCCGTTGACCACCGGCACTTCCACTACCCGGCCGTTGCCCGCATCGGCGATGTAGACATTGCCGGCTGCATCGACCGCTACGCTGGAGGGCTCTTTCAGGCCGCTGCCGATGGTAGCCAGCAGCGCTCCGCCTGGCGAATCTTCGTAAACCGCGGAGGCTGCGCTGTCGGCGACGTATAGGTTCAGCGCGTTGTCGATGGCGATGCCTTCCGGAGATTGCCAATTGCTGCCGATCGGCGAAACCGTGCCTGGATCGACGCTCTGCGCCGCACCCAGCCCGGCCCCGTAAAGATATCCGGTCACAATCGGTTTGCCAGTCGAATCTGCCAGAACCACCGCTCCGGACTGTGTCCCGGCGGCGCTGGGAGTGTAGGTCACCGCCACGCTGCAACTCGATCCCTGGACCTGGGCCGTGCCCACGGCGCAGGCTCCAGTGCCCCCGGCGGCAATCGCAAAGGGACCGCCGGGAGGCAGGGCGGAGACGCTCGCGGGAGTCACTGTGGCCGCGGCGTTGAAGGTGAAATTTAAAGTGAGCGCCGCGCTCGGAGCGCCCACTGCCAGCGATCCGAGGTTGGCGCTCCAGATGTTCATCTCGTCAATCGTCGTGGCGCAGGTATTGTTTGCTGTACAGCCTGGGGGGATATTTGGGCTGACGCCGCTGAAGTAGATATTGCCCAGTTGATCCACCGAAACGCCATTGCCGGAATAGAGGTAGGCCAGGGTGTACTGCGCCGTCAAATCCAGCGCGCCGTTCACATTCGGAATCTCGACCAGCCGGTCATAGCCTGTCGTCACGCCGCCGGTTGTCACGCTTTGGTCGGTGATGATGAGATCCCCAAAGGCATCCACGCCCACGCCGGCAGGCGCAGTCACGCTGGCATTCAGTATGGAACTGGCTGGCGGCGGCGTGCCAACTGCAACGCTGGATCCAGCCGCGAAATAGTAAACGTTGTCGCCATTGGCATAGTACACATTGCCGGCCGAATCCACTGCCATCTGGCCCGAGTACGCCCCGATCGTGCCGAACGGCAATTGGTCCGCTATGAGCACGGCGTCGTCTGGCTGATTGGTCTCGATCGACTGGGCCGGAATCATGAAGATCCGATGGTACTTGGAACCTGTATCGACGTTGTCTTCGCCATCCATAACATACAGATTGCCGCTGGCGTCTAAACCAACCTCGTCCGGCTGCATATAGTACCCACTCGCGTTGCCGCCACTGCTACTGAGTGCAAGGCAATCGCCGGTGAGCGCGGCCGGATACGTCGGGCAGGAAGAAAGGCTGGACTCTATCTGATTCGTTTGATAGCTCCCGCTGATATAGGGAATCACGATAATCTCGCCAGGATAATAGTCTTTGGCCACATAAAGATTGTTGGAAGTGTCGACCGCCGCCCCTTTCAAGCTGTCTGCGGCGTAGTTGGCAGTGGTTGTATACGTGAGCAAGAGGATCGGAGTCGGATTGCCGGGTACGAGTTCGTACACGTATCCTTCGTAAATCCCATTGGCGGGCTTGACGTTCTGGTTCACGCTATCCACGTAGAACAGATCGCCCAGGCTGTTCACCGCCATATGGTGGGTATTGGTCAAGAGCGCGGGAACCAGCGTCTGATTCGAGCTCACCACTACCGGCGGCGCCTGCGCGTTTGCCATCGCCGCTGAGCCAAGCACACAGACGACTGCAAGCGATATGGCAATTCTCCAGTTCCCGCCGGCCGGAAGCCCCGCTCCCTCTGCGCGAACATCAATACCGTTGTGCGCTCGTCCGATCCGTGTCCAGAAAACCTTGAATTTTCCCACGTCCAGCCTCCAAAAAATTCGCCCTGCCACTTCCCTGTTATCGCGTGTTTCCGCGCCCGGTCCATCTCCACCCTGAGTGCAACGTCTGTCGTTCGCCGCTCAGGTAAAAGCATTTATTACGCAAAATGCATAATAGGACGGAAGAAATGTCCTTGTCAACGCTCGCCGCTTTGCAGGCATTCTTGGGGTGCGGAATGACCCGTTTGCAGCCGGCCCTTCCTCCCGCCCTCCAGCCCGATTGTCAGCAGAGAATTGCGCCCGCGCTTTTCGCGTTCCCGGTCTCTCGCGCGCGCGCCTCAGGTGGCCATCCTCGCCGCGGAACTTCCTTGTTGTCTTGCCGCCAATGCAATCGGGGCCTCTCCATGCCTGGAGAGGCCCCGATGGTTTGCTGCGTTTGTTGAGCGTCCTACTTGTTCACGGTGATTGTGACGTCCTGCGTCTTGTCAAAAGCGCCGGACCTGGCAGCCACTTGGACCGTCGTTATGCTGAAGGTAGGCGACCACTGCGCACCGCAACCGGTGAACAGGCTCATGCCGATTGCGCTCACTGCGAGCAGAAGGATCATCTGCAAGCGGCGGCGCTTCTTGAATCCAAGGAAGCAGCAAAGAGCTACCGCCAATGTCGTCCCTGGAACCAGCGGGTTGGACTTGGAACTCGCCATAAGCGAGGCCGCGGTCGTGGTAATCGTGATCGTCCCCGAGATGGGTGTGACGCCGTCCGGCGTTACGCTCACCTGAGGGCAGGTGGCTCCATTGGGCAATCCGCTGCAGGAGAAGACGATCTTGCTGTCAAATCCGTGCAACGGCGTGATCGTCGCCGTCAAAGTCCCGCTTTGTCCCGCGGTGATCGTCAGGTTCTTCGGAGAAATATCGAAGGTGAAGTCCGGCGGAATTGAGCTGACGGTGTAGGTGGCCGAGGCAACCGCGCTGGTGGTGTAGCCCAACTCGACCGCTATGGCCTCGATGGTGTAGGTTCCCACCGTGGTCGGAACCGGGATGCCGGCGCTGGTGTACTTGGTTGAAGCAGCTGTCGGCGTTGTTCCGGTTGTGCCGATCGTGTAGTAAATGGTGGCTCCCGCGATCGTTTCCCCAAGGGTAATCGGGGACTCACCAAGATAGAGCGCTGTGCCGGAGGCAGGGGTGAAGCTCGGTGTGCCCACCGTGCCGATGGCATTGACGAGGATGCTCGCCGACACCGTCGCTGCCGCCGTGTAGTTGGCATCGCCAGCTTGATCCGCCGCGACTACGACCGTGCCCAGGCCAGTCAGCGTCAATGAACTGCCGCTGATGGTTCCAGGTCCAGAGGTAACGGTGAAGGTCACCGGGTTGCCCGAGGCGCCGCCGGTTGCGGTCAGTGCGATCGGCGTTGTGCTAAACGTCACCGGCGAAGTGGGAGCAAAGGTGATGGTTTGCGATGCCTGGACAACCGTAATGGTTATCGCAACCTGTGGCGCCGCCGAATAGCTGGTGTTGCCCGCCTGATTTGCGTCGACCACGACCGTGCCCACGCCTGTAATCGTCAGCGTAGCGCCATCGTCGCCAAGGGTTGCGGGGCCTGAAACCAGGCTGAAGGTTACCGCATTGCCCGATGCGCCGCCTGTCGCACCCAGAACGATCGGCGCAACGCCGTAAGTAACTGTCTCCGTTGCGGTGGTGGGATTAGTGAGGGTGATGGTCTGCGGCTTCAATGCCAGGGCAACGCCGGAAGCCGTTGCAACTCCGCTGTTGCCAGCTGAATCCGTCACGGTCAGAGTTCCGGTTACTGTGCCACTGTCAGGAATGACCGGAGCGAAGGTCACCGTCGTCGGGTAGGAGGCGGCGCCGCTCATCGTTCCGGAGCACGCTGCATCAAGCGGCACCGTGCCAGGAGCCTCGGCAATCGTATCTTCGGCGGAAAACTCCCCGTCGGAAGAGGTGACGGTTATCGAGGGATCGGCCGTGCAAGTGGTGCCATTGTCCACCACCGTGACGGAGCTTCCCGTTTCCACAGTTGCGACCGCGGGCGTTCCAACTTGAACAGTCAAGTTATAGGTGGTGTCCGCCGAGGTTCCATCCATGACCGAACCGGGGAACGTCACGCCGTTAGCCGTTGTTCCAGCCAAGCCGGGAACCAGTACACTGTTCACATATACCTCGAAAACAGTATCGCCGCTGGAGCCGAGAGCCGAGGAATACACAGCGCCATACAGGTTGTCCTTGGCGTCAAGGGCTATTACCTTGGCTCCCTGCGTCGAGACTGTGTAGATGCCCGCGGGGTTGACCGTTCCCGCATTGTTCTGGAAAGCAACGACACCATTGTATTGGTCGGCGAGATACACCGTTCCAGTCACCGCATCAACGGCTACGCCGTCAAGCTCGTCGTCGTAGGAGCCGGGGGTTGCAAGTGTTTCGGTGTAAATTACAGTCGGCGCAGCGGCATAACCTGTCGTTGCCCCGCCGTAGCCCGCGCCCGTGCTGACTGGCAGTTCGTTCAGCTCGGAATACACGCTCTCGTTCTTGTTGCTGATGTAATCGGAATCCGTAAAGAATAGATTCCCCCACGGATCGACGGCCAAGCCGCCGACCGTCAGTTGCGCCGTCGTCACCGAAGCCGGTTCCATGTAAATCATGGTTGCGGCCGGAGTGCCGGTGGCGAGGCACGCCACGGTGCATTCATAGATGGCTTCAGGGGCCGTATTCGCGTTCGTCAGCGAGAAGAAGAAATCTCCCGCCGCATCGAACGTCATCGACCCAATCCCGAAATAATAGCCATTGGTGGCGTTTGTCAGGTTGCTGCCGAAGTTGCACTCCGCAGTGTCGCTCCCCGTGCAGTTTGCCGGGGTTGTCGCCGGATACGGCGCCGCTGCGTAAGCTCCGCTGACAAAAGGAATCTTGATGACGTTGTTGGTATACAGACCTCCGACATAGAGGTTGTTCTGGCTGTCCAGCGTGACCGGTCCGACGTTGTAGTTTTGGCCTATGTCGGAGCCCCAATCGACCAGTACGGTCTCAACACCGGTTGTCGAGTTGATGTCCAGCACCTTGTTGCCATACGAGTTGCCGATAATCACGTCGCCCGTCGCCGAGTTCACGCCGAAGCTGCTGCCGGCCGGATTACCGCTGGCGAATGCGCCGCCACCGGCAAGGGTGTTCAGCCAGTTCACTTGAGTCACGAAGACAGGAGCCGGGGCTGTGCCGGTAACCGCTGCCGTTCCGCTATTGCTGGCTGAATCCGTCGCTGTTATCGCTGCGGACTGGGTAGACATGGCCCCAACGGCTGGCATGAAGCTGATCGTTACCGGGTAAGAGGCGCCGCCATTCAGCACTCCAGAGCACGGAGGATTCAGCAGCGCCGTGGCAGGCGGAACGATGGTCGTACTGGCCACGGAGAACTCCGCCGCATTCGCGCCAGAAGCGGCGAGCGTCAGGGTGGGGTCGGCCGTGCAGGTGGTCATGCTGTCCATCACCGTGACGTAGCTTCCCGTCTCGACGGTGGCAACAGGGGGTGTTCCAACACTAACCGTCGTGTTATACGCGGTGGTCACTGAATTCCCAGCCTGAACGGAGCCGGGAAACGCCAGATTGTTGACCAGGATAGTGCCGACCGTGTCGCCGGTGCCTTCATACGACACGACAACTGGATTGTTCTTGCCGTCAAGGGCCAGAACCTTTGAGCCTTGAGGCGAAATCCCGTACAGTTGCGCGGTATTGACGACTCCAGCACTGTTCGGGTAGGCAAAGACGCCGCTATAGAGGGTCGCAAAGTAGACGGTGCCTGTGACCGGATCGGTGGCTACTCCGTCGATTTCGTCGCCAGCACTGGCGGGAGTGTAGGAATACAGGACCGTCGGCGCGGCGGCAAAGCCGGTCGTCGCCCCGCCGTAGCCCGCGCCCGTGCTGACAGGCAATTCGTTCACATTGGAGGTCGTGCCACCTCCGCTCTCGTCGGTAAAGAAGAGATTTCCCCAGGGGTCGAAGGCCATGCCGCCAATCTGGAGCTGCGTTTTGGCGGTCGCGGTCGGTTCCTGGAATACCACGAAAGGATTGCCGGTGCCGCCAAGGCAGGCCACCGAGCACTCCCATATTGCTCCTTCACCGTAGGATGGCATCATTTCCCAAAAGAGATCGCCCTGCGCATCCAGCACGAGGTTCTCGATCTGGAAATAATAACTGTTGCCGGAAAACGTCAGATTGGGCAAATAGCAGGACGCCGTGTCCAGCGATGAGTTGGCTCCAAAATTGGCGCAAGCAGTCTTTGTACCGGTGTCCAATACCGCATAAGCTCCGTTCCCGAGGTAAGGAACCTTGACGACACTGGGGCTGTATGCGTTTGTGACGTAGAGGTTGTTCTGGGCGTCAATTGCGACCCCCTGGAAGCTGCCCCAGCCCCCCCCGTTCGTCCCGGTCAGGTTTGTCACAACGCCGGTTTGCTCGTTGAACATCTCAAACTGACTGTTCGTACCCACAAATATCTCGCCAGCCGAGGTGTTCACGGCAATATTCTGGCCGGCTGGAGCTCCGCCCCAATCGACTCCGCCTGCCAGGACGGGGTTTAGCCACTTGACCTGGCTCACATTGACGGCCTGTAATGGCGCTGTCTGCGCGTTCGCAACCGCCGTGCAAAGGCAAATGGTCAGGACGACAAGCATGGCAGCCCACGCTTTCGTGGCGAATGACCTTGATGGATACAGCAGACTCTTCAAAATGGCTCGCATCACTACTCCTCCGTTGAATTCACTCCCCATGAGGGAACTGTTCCTGCTTGGTTGGTTCCGCGCTGTCTTCCGATGCCGAGGCGTACTTCCACCTGACCGCCCTTGAGCGTTCTCTCTTTGGTCCTCGTCTTTTGCTTGTACTGAGCGTCTGTTTCTTCCTTTTGATCTCCCGCCCGGTGCTGCCCAATCCCTGTTCCATGGCCAGGCTGGAAGGCACATGCAGCTTTTGCCTTCCGCGGCCTGACCCCTCTTGCTGTTTCCATGGCACTCATTCAAAAGAGGTTACTGAATGAATTCTTCCTTCTCCCGTTGCCAGACCCCGTAACGACCGGGCATCGACACTCAGGAAAAAGAAACCTGGAAACCTTCCCTACGCCCCTTGCGAACTTCCGCTCCTGAGCCGGAGCGATTCTGCTTTCGCCGCGGCCTGAGGTGCAAGTCCTGAATCGGATATACGGTACTCGACGCGATTCGGAGTTGTCAAGAACAACGTAAAACGCCTCAATTCCCCTTGATAACGATACCCTGCCGTGGAAAAACCCTTTACTAGCTCCGAAATCGTCTGCAAACCCCTTCTGCCGGTCCAGAGCACGCCAAGCGCCCCCTCCTGGCAAGAAGACCAAAATCACACCGAAAAATTGCTTGAACTGCAAGTCTTCCCCAAAGCCGTTCCGCTCAAACTCTTGAATCATAAGTCAAAGAAACCCGTCGGCCATGGTCAATATAGACCAGAAATCGTCATTATTCATGAGAACCGGAACCAAAACCCGCGGAGTCCTTTTTTGAAACCCCGCACCGCCCTGGATCCGGCCTCACCAAAACCCACGCCTACTGCGGCGCCACAAACAGCGTGATCGACTGCGCCGGGAAGCTGTAGTTGCTGATGGTGCTGGTCGTGCCACCGCCCGCTGGCGGCGTTACGCTTACCGCCGTCAGTTGGTTGATTGCATTCAGGTTGGAGCTGGTGTACTGGTAAACCTGCGCGGTCGTGCCGCTGGCCGCTGTGAAGTTCTTGAGCTCAATCGTTGAGGTCAGCGCGCCATAGTTCTTGTTGATGACCATCACTGTGACGGCGTTGTCGGAGGTGCGCAGCGCCCCATAGACCGCCAACTGGCCCTCGCCATCGGCATTCGACGAGTTGCTGCTGGTCGAGGCCAGAGCCTTGTCGCCAAATGTCGATTTGTTCCCGTCATAGTTGCGGTACATCGCGAAGGCCATCAGGCCGGGAACCTGCGTGGTCGGATCCGGCGCTCCCCAGAGAGCGCTTAGATCGAGGCCCTCGCGCCCGAAGATGCCCAGAATGTCGGCCTGCGCCAGCGCCCCGTTGATCGCTTCCTGTCCGCCCCAGTTGTACTCGTCGATGGCCAGCTTGGTGCCGGGGTAGTCGTTGGCAACCCACTTCTTCATCATCGGAATCAGTTGCGGAGCCTGCTGTGGAACCGAGCAGCTTGCGGTGTAGTTTGAATCCGTAGAATAGTTCGGCTGCGGGAACTGGCCGCTGGCATCGGTATAGGTCGGATCCCAGAAAGCCCGCGTCGAGTTCAACCGCGCCTTCTGTGCGCCAGTATCGCCCGCGGTGCTAAAGCCAACGGAGTTGCCGCTGTTGGTAGGATACTCGGCCGCAAAATAAGTGTGCAGGTCCACGTAATCCAGCAGCCGGACCCCATAAGTCGTCTCCGCCGCCGCGAATTGCTGCAAGTAGTACTCGATGAACGGTATGCCGCCGTGCGCCTTCCGGTCGACCGGGCCGCTCCACGGCTCATAGCACGGGCCCGTGCCCCAGCCATTCTCCACATCCTTCTTGGAATAGAAGTAATCCCACCAGTAATCCATCACTGGACCGCTCACCTCGGCGGTCGGATCGACCGTCTTGATGGCCAGGGCCGTGCCGATCCCGCCTTGAGTCACCTCGTCGTAGGTAAATGGCACCGGATGCACATCGCGGCTGCCCGCATCCCACCAGCTTGGTTCGTTGTCCAGATCGTAGATCGCCACGCCGCTGATTCCGTTATTCGCGCTTCCTGGGCCGAACTTGCCAACCAGGTAATCCACCCAACTGCCCGTCCACGTTGCATCCGCCCACGCCGCATTCACCGCCGAGGCGGCCGGTGGCGCCGGCGGCGGCTCCGCGATGCTGGTGAGATTGGGATTGTTGCCCGTGATATCGTCCCCAGTGGCAGCCAGCACACCGTTCCCGCATTGCCGGCCGGAGTCCACTTTCTGCTGGCCGGGGTACAACGAAACCGGGAAGCTGCACGATGTGCTGTCCTTGGCCACCCAGCCGAGAACCGGCACCGTGCCCAGCGTCTTGATTCCGTCGGCGGCATTGCGCTCAACCAATGCGTCGAATGCCTTCACCCCGCTTACCGGGGACAACCCATCCCCCCCGGTGCCCCCCTGGTTCTCGAAGTACCAGTCGGAGATGGAACTGGTTACGTCCAGCTTGTAGTTGTAGCGCTCGGTCGAATCTCCGCCCCAACGATCCACGGCGAGATTGGCCTTCTTGGCTGTCGTGGCGTCAAGCAGATACGCGTCCATCCCATAGATATCCGGGCTGATAACGTGGGTCTGGCTGCCTGCGTCCACCGTCAGCGCCGGTCCTGCGGCCGTGGCTGGTGGGTTCAGCGCCACCGTCGCGCTCCCGCTCACATTTGTAAATCCGGCCGCCGCGCTCGTGGCCTTCACCGTCACCGTCGCCGGAGCAGGATACGGCGTCGTGTACAGCCCGCCCGCGCTCAGCGTCCCCGCGCTCAGGCTGCCGCAGCTTGAACAGCTCAACGTCCAGGTCACCGCCTTGCTGTAGC
>Ga0182030_10004081_pt1 | contig 31118 bp, 35 predicted proteins | sample 812S3MmetaG_FD_121299 | JGI IMG/M metagenome (GOLD analysis project Ga0182030, IMG submission 121299) | Permafrost microbial communities from Stordalen Mire, Sweden - 812S3M metaG (Illumina Assembly) | ecosystem: Environmental > Terrestrial > Soil > Wetlands > Permafrost | place: Sweden...
GGGATCGGGTCCTCGCCGATGCGCTGGCCGAACTCAGTCGGAAGGCAGGTGAAGGTAAGCGCTCGGACGCAGCTGTGGCATCCGGCGCGCCGGATCGGGAGAGCGAGGAACTTTTGCCGGCACTCCCGCGCGATGGACGCGCGATGGAAGGTGAAGACGAGGTGGGCGACAGGTCGGAATGGGCAACCGTGGTGCCCCTGACCAGGGAAATTGTTGGTGGAGATGATGGGACTCGAACCCACGACCCCCTGCTTGCAAAGCAGGTGCTCTAGCCAACTGAGCTACATCCCCGAGTGACCGACTGAACCGCATCGCCTCCGCCATGGGCGACCCTCTTGGCGAGGGCAAGGGTCTCGATATCGTTCCAGCAGATCCGTACGGACCGTGAAGAGCCTATACGGCCCGGTTGGTGTCACAGGGCGAATTTAGAGTGCTGACCGACGGACCTCCTCTGGGTCCGGGCCGGTATCCCAGCATCTGAAGGGCTATCCCTGACGACGACGGACTACCGATCGCCCCCGACAGGGCCTGAAGGTGATGCGAACCGACTCCATCGATTCCCGTACCTGCGGCCCGGGGTGGGCTGCGAGGCAGGACAATTCGTCTCCGGTGACTCGGTCCTCGCTCATCACCCCGTGACCACCCACCGAAAGATACTGAACATGGACTCCAAGGACCGTCGGTTGGATCTATTGACTCAACTCTCCGATGGCATTGCTGCTCTCACTGGCTCCGTCGAGTGGCTTCGCCACCTGGACGCCCAGAGCCGCTTCCACCGTTATAGCTTCGGCAATGTCGTCCTCATCGCCTCGCAGTTCCCGGCTGCCAGCCGGGTGGCCGGCTTTCAGGCCTGGAAGAAACTTGGCCGGACCGTGGCCAAGGGGGAGAAGGCCATCTGGATCCTGGCGCCCATGACCGCGCGAAAGGGGGACGAGTCCGACGAAGGTCGGGTGGTGCGGGGGTTCAAACACGTCCCCGTCTTCGATATCTCCCAGACCGAAGGGGAGGAGCTACCCGCGGTGTGCCACAAACTCACCGGTGACGAGCCGGCGGCCTGCTTCGACCGTCTGCGCTCTGTGGCGGCTTCCCTCGGCTACTCGGTCGAGCCCACCGAACTCCGAGACGGAGTGAACGGGGACTGCACCTTCAACCTTCGGCGGATCCGGGTCGAGGTGCGTAACGGCTCAGCCCAACGGGCCAAGACCCTCGCTCACGAGATCGCCCATGCCCTTCTCCACGGCGATCAGCCCGACCGCCAACTGGCGGAGTTGGAGGCCGAATCAACCGCCTACGTGGTCTGTCGCTGCCTCGGGCTGGATACCGGCTCGTACTCGTTCGGGTACGTGGCCACCTGGGCCGGCGGCGGCGAGCAGTCTGTGGCCGGCATCAAGGCCTCATGCAGCCGCATACAAGAAGCAGCCGCAGTCATCCTCGACACTCTGGAGGTGGAAGGACAACCGGAGGTCATCTCTGACGCCGCTTAGTGCACCGATCGGCCGGGCGACATCACTGTGGCGTACCGGCACATCCGGGCGGCGCCGATCGCCCCTGCCTCAGAACGTTCGGAGATGGCTCGGCTGGTGCTGAGCTCCGATTCTGGCCGGGTTATCGGCTACTAGAACGTCCCCGTAGTTCCCGCCGCACGGAGCGTCAGGCTTGACACCCCACCCGTGCTCCCGCAGTCCCCCACACCGGCACTCTTGATCACTGCGTAAGTCTTGGTGGTGGAAAGAGTCTCGGTGGCAGTTGGATCTGCATACGAGGAACCCGCCGCCGTCGGACCCGTCGCTGCGAACTTGACGGGCGCCGCAGGGGTAGTCGTAATCACCTTGACCGTCGGAAAATTGATAGAGGTTGACGTAATGGTTGCCGGTGTCCATGTAATCCCCTCGTAGAAACCCGGGGCGAGGAAGGTATTCACGTGGGTACCGCCCGGAGGTGCAAGGGGGATGTGGGCGCAACTGTTTGCTGCCGTTCCATGAATGATCCCTTTACCTATGATCTTCCCGAGTGTTGGGGTAGGCGTACCGCCGATGCACGGCCTGGCCACAGCCGTAATGGAGACCTCTTCACTATTGGCCGTACCACCATTGATCAAAGGTGGAGCGAAGTGAAGAGTTCCGGTCCAGGCGCCGGCGCACGTTGTGTGTCCCGTGCCGAGCACGTTCGGACGGACCTGGGTAGCCGAGGCCACCGAGGGAGCGGCGACAACGCTGGCCACGCCAACCAGTGCGACGGCTAGTGGTACGAGTGAGGCAGCAATAGTGACGACAGCCCTGCGACTCATGAGATGCTCCTTGTTCGTTGCGGCAGATTCACGCCGATACGCCCGCTTATCATGTGCGCCCCGCCCCAACTATCTTCCGCCGTCGTTCTCCTGTCAACCGGTTGATCGATCAGGGCCTTGCGGCCTGGGTCAGGGTGATTGACTGCGCACAGTGCCGCCAGAGCTGTCCCCGATCGCTGCTGCCGGTTCGGGTGGGCCAGCTCGGGAGGTGGGTGCTCTACCGCGGTAGGCGTTCCGTCAGATGGACCGTGACAGTGTCGCCTTCGGGCCCAAAGCGTGATCAGGCTCTCTGATCAAGAAAGGTGGCCAGGGGCCATGCCGTGGCGGAGGTCCCGGAGCAGTCCGGTCTCTATCTTTTGGTGAACTCAACCAGGACGGCCGACATTCGGGTACGTGATGTCACGGGGTCAACGCGACGAATGGATGAGCCATGGGTTCGACGGATTTCCTCAACCGCCCCTGATTGAGCCCCACACCCAAGACGGTCCACTCCGGGATCCGACCCGACGACCGGGCCCCACCGACCCGTCAGGAGTCACCGGTCCGGGCCCGATCGAACGAGCGCTCGATCTCCTCCCACGCCGCCTCGACTCCATCGAACCCGCCGACTTTGGTCAGCTTGTCCGGCTCGAGATCCTTGTAGACCTCGAAGAAGTGGGCGATCTCGTGGGTCAGGTGGGGCGGGAGACCATCAAGGTCCCTCACCCCCTCCCACATCGGATCCCCGCAGGCCACCGAGATGATCTTGGCGTCCGGCCCCTTTTCGTCGGTCATCCAGAAGACCCCGACCGGCCGGCTCTCGACCAGACACCCGGGGAAAGTGGGTTCATCCAGCAGTACCAGGGCGTCCAGCGGGTCGCCATCCTCGGCCAGGGTGTCAGGGACGAAGCCGTAGTCGGCCGGATAGAAGGTGGCAGAGAACAGGCGGCGGTCGAGACGCATCACATGGCGCTCATGGTCGTACTCGTACTTGTTCCGGCTCCCCCTTGGGATCTCCACGATCACTTCGATGGTCCGGTCGATTGTCACGGTGCATGCCTTTCATTCTCTGGTGGGTCCATTGTGGCCCACCTCCGGGCACGGACCGGCCGCGCTCCACGGTCAGGCACCATCCGGGCCGGTGGGAGTGTTCGTGCTCGTGGTGCCGAAGCCCGGGAACGGGGCCGATGGAGCACCCGGGTCTGATTGGTATCGTTGGCCAATGAGCATCGAAACCGTGCGGGGACCCAGCTCGGAGGTCGGGCAGGACTCCGATCCCCGGTATTTCGCTCGCCAACTCTCCGACCTCGACTTCAACGACCGCCTGCTCGATCTGGTGGCTGACCCCGACATCCCACTCCTCGAGCGGGTCAAGTTCCTGGTCCTGTTCAGCGAACGGATCGATGAGTTTTTCCAGGTCCAAGTGGCGGGCTTGAGGAGGCAGGTGGTCGCCGGCATCAAGAGCCTGGCCCTCAACGGCAGTACTCCGGACAAGCTGCTGCGCGACGTGCGGGCCTCGCTCGAGCGCATGGTCCGTCGCCAGGAATCCCTGCTGCTGGACCAGCTGGTGCCGGCGCTGAAGAGCGAAGGGATCGAGCTGTGCGGCTGGAAGGACCTCAGTGCGGATGACCGCTCGTACCTGCACGAGATGTTCGACCGGCTGATCCTCCCGGTGGTCACTCCCTTGACGGTGGACCCGAGCCATCCGTTCCCCTACATCTCCAACCTGTCGCTCAACGTCGGGGTCGAGGTCCGCAGCCGGAAGGACGACACGTCCCGCTTCGCCCGGGTGAAGGTGCCTCCCAACGTGGCTCGGCTCCAGCCCCTGCCCGGCGGTGAGCGGTTCATACCCCTGGAACAGATCCTGGTGGCCTTCATCGACGAGCTCTTCCCAGGCATGGACGTGGGAGCACCGTGCATCTTCCGTGTGACCCGCGATGCCGACCTGGCTCTCGACGACGACGCCGCTGACGACCTGTTGTTGGCCCTTCAGGAAGAGCTGCGCCGCCGCCGGTTCCTTCCCGTGGTCCGCCTCGAAGTGGACTCGAGGACCTCGGAAGACCCCATAGGTCGTCTCACCGAAGAGCTGGGGCTGGACAGCGATGATGTCTACCGATTCGCCGGACCGTTGGGACTCGAGTGCCTGTGGGCCCTCCATGCCCTCGACCGCCCCGAGCTCCACGACGAGCCGTGGACCCCGCTCATCCCTCAGGCCTTCGCCAGCGTGGAGCGGGAGGAGGACGACAGCATCTTCTCCGTCCTCGATCGTCGGGACGTGCTCGTGCACCATCCCTACGACTCCTTTTCGGCCTCCGTCGAGGAGATGATGAATCAGGCTGCCGACGACCCCCACGTGCTGGCCATCAAGCAGTGCCTGTATCGGACCTCCGGCGACAGCCCGGTAGTGGCGGCACTGGTCCGGGCGGCCGAGCACGGGAAACAGGTCGCCGTCCTGGTCGAGGTCACGGCGCGCTTCGACGAGGAAGCCAACATCGGCTGGGCCCGGGCCCTGGAGGAGGCGGGCGCCCACGTCATCTACGGGCTGATGGGACTCAAGACCCACGCCAAGACCACGCTGGTAGTGCGCCAAGCCGGCGACGCGGTGCGTCTCTACTGTCACGTCGGCACGGGCAACTACAACCCCAAGACCGCCCGGATGTACGAGGACCTGGGCGTGCTCTCCTCCCGACCGGTCCTCGGCGCCGACGTGACTCGCTTCTTCAACTACATCACCGGCTTCAGCCAGCCCCCGCACTACCAGGAGCTGGTCACCTCGCCGGGTGGCATCCGCGACCGGGTCATCGAGTGCATCGACGCCGAGGCCGAGGCTGGTCCGGCCGGCCGGATCGTGATCAAGGTGAACGGTCTCGACGATGTGGCGGTGATCGACGCCCTGTACCGGGCGTCGCAGGCCGGGGTGCCCATCGACCTGATCATCCGGGGTATCTGCTGTCTCCGTCCAGGGGTACCGGGTCTGTCGGAAACCGTCCGGGTGAGGTCGATCGTGGGTCGGTTCCTCGAGCACTCCAGGATCCTCCGCTTCGGTGGCACGGACGGGCGGCCGGCCAGCTACTACATCGGATCGGCGGACCTGCGGAGGAGGAACCTCGATCGGAGGGTCGAAGCCATGATCCCGGTGGCCGACCCCGACGCCGTAACCCAACTCGAGCAGATCCTCGAGGTCAACCTGGCGGACGACAGCCAGTCGTGGTCGCTGGCACCCGACGGCACGTGGCACCGGATCCCCACCGTCATCGGCGTGGCGACCCAGGAGATCCTCATGGCTACGGCGTTGGAGCGGAGCTCGTTCCTAGATGATCCTCCACGAGCCCGAACCACCCCGTAGGTTCAGGGGAGCCCACTCCGGGGCCGACGGGGCCAACGGGGCCCGGCACACGCGCCGACCCTTCCCCTAGGCTCCAGCCGTGAGCGACGACGGGTCCCACACTCCGGCCCGGCACGAGATCCTCCCCCCGGGCCACCGCGGGGCCCGCCGCCTGGCCTGGCTGTACGCCGCCGCCGCGGTCATTCTGGTTCCGTGGATCGTGTACCTGGCCGAGACGTTGCCGCGGAGGCAGTTCGACCGTCACTACCGGGCCGCCTGGGTCGGGTTCGACTTGCTCTTGATCTTCGCCATCACCCGGACCGCCTACATGGCCTTCCGCGTCGATCATCGGGTTCAGTTCCCCGCCACCGCCACTGCCACCCTTCTGGTCGTGGACGCATGGTTCGACATGACCACCTCCGCCAACCGCTCCCAGTTCCTCGAAGCGTTCGTCCTCGCCGCCCTGGTCGAGATTCCCGCCGCCGTTTTCTCGATCTACGTAGCCCGTCAGGTCAACCGTCGGGCGTTGTTGGCGGCCCGGGCCGCCGGTTCCGCCGCGGCCACCGGAGGCCAGGGCCGTTACCGACGGCGGCGACAGGCATCGACCGACCACACCGAGGAGTGACGCCGGCTTCCGGCTGGTCCAGTTCCTGGTTACCGCGTGGCCGCGTCGATGCGGGCCAGCACGTCGTCAGTGAGCTTGGGCAGTACGTCCAGGGCCGCCAGGTTCTCGTTGACCTGCTCGACCCGGCTGGCCCCGGTGATGACCGTCGACACGTGGGGGTTCTTGGCGCACCAGGCGATGGCCAGCTGGGCCAGGGTGCAATCGAGCTCCTTGGCGATCGACTGGAGTGAGCGAACCTTCTCATTGCGCTCGGCATCGGTGAGCAGGTTCCCCAACCACTCGTAGCCGGGCAGGGTGGCCCGTGATCCGTCGGGGACGCCGTCGAGGTACTTGCCGCTCAGCAGTCCCGAGCTCAGCGGGCTCCAGATGGTCAGCCCCAGGCCGATGCCGTCGTACAGAGCGGCGTACTCCTTTTCCACCCGGTCACGCCACAACAGGTTGTACTGGGGCTGCTCGACCACCGGCTTGTGGAGGTTGTGGCGATCGGCGATGTCCCACGCCTCCCGGATGGCATCGGCCGGCCACTCTGAGGTGCCCCAGTACAAGGCCTTGCCGCTCGAGATAATGTCGGACAGGGCCCAGACGGTCTCCTCGATGGGCGTCTCCGGATCGGGTCGGTGGCAGTAGACCAGGTCGACGAAGTCCAGTCCCAGCCGCTCCAACGAACCGTCGATGGCCTGCATGAGGTACTTGCGATTGAGGGTGTTCCGCATGTTGACGCTCTGGTGCAGCCCCCAGAACAGCTTGGTGGACAATACGTAACTGTGTCGCGGCCAACCGAGCTTGGCGATGGCCTCGCCCATGATCCGTTCGGACTCACCGGCCGAATACGCCTCGGCGTTGTCGAAGAAGTTAACGCCGGCGTCGTACGCCGCGGCCAGGCAGTCCTCAGCCAGGTTGCCGGACAGCTGGGGCCCGAAGGTCACCCACGAACCGAAGGACAACACACTGACCTTCAAACCGCTGTGGCCCAGACGTCGATACTCCATCTCCATGGCGATCCCTCCGTTGCCGTTTTGGAGGGATCCTACGGTCTGGACGGCTGGCCCGAACCGTCAACCTTCAGGATCCTCAGACCACCATCTCGACCCGGGATACCGTCACCGCCTGACCGCCCAGCATGACCCGGTTGCCCTCCAGACGCATGTGGACGGTCCCGGTCCGGGCCGAGGCCTGGTGGCCGATCAGGGTGGTCCGGCCCAGACGTTCCGCCCAGAACACGGCCAGGGTGCAGTGGGCCGATCCAGTCACCGGATCCTCGGGCACGCCGGCGTTGGGAGCGAAGAACCGACTCACGCAGTCGACGCCGTCGCGGTCGCCGGCGGCGGTGATGATCACGCCGCGAGGGGCCAGTGCGGCCAGCTCGATCAGACGGGGCCGGTAGGCCCGGACGGCGTCGGCGTCGGCCAGTTCGATGAGGACGTCGAATTGGCCACGTCCGAACCACCGGATGCCATCGAGATCGAGGCCTAACGGCGGCGGCGCCTCGATGGCGGGCATGGCCGGAAAATCCATTTCGATTCGACCGGTGCTGTCCCAACCGCAGGTCAGGACCCCACTTCTGGTGTGGAAGCGGGCGGCGCCGCCAAGGACGTGGGCCGAGGCCAGGGTGGCGTGACCGCACAGGTCGATCTCGACCACCGGGCTGAACCATCGGAGGTCGAGATCGCCGTCGGGCCTGCGGACCACGAACGCCGTCTCGGCGAGGTTCATCTCTGCCGCCACCGCCTGCATGTGTGCGTCCGGGGGGAAGGCGTCCACCAATGCCACGGCGGCCGGATTGCCGGTGAAGGGCCGGTCGGTGAAGGCATCCACCACGGTCAGGAGGAGCGTCATGGTCGGGCGTAGTCGACCAGGTACCCGGGGGTGGGCACGCTCGTCGGATGGCCGCTGTCGACGATGGGTGCCCCCGGGACCATCCGGAGCGGTACTTGTCCCGCCCACACCGGGAGGGCGAGGTCCTCGGGGTCGTCCTTGGGCCCGCCCGTGCGGACCTTGGCCGATGCCTCGCCCAGTGGAACCCGGACCACCCGGGTGGAGCGGAGCTCGGACGTCGTCGGTGGACGGGCGTCGACGCCGCGGCCAGGCACGATGTGTTCGACCACCGCCGCCAGGGCGTTCCGCTTCTCCTCGAGGTCGGTCACCTCCGTACCGGTTCCGTGGACCACCACGGAGCGGTAGTTGATGGAGTGGTGGAAGGCGGAGCGGGCCATGACCAGCCCATCGACCAAGGTCACCGTGACGCAAACCGGGACACCCGACGAGGCCTGGTGGAGGGTGGCGTTGGCCGGAGCCCCGTGCAGGTAGAGCAGTTCGCCGATGCGGGCATAGGCGGTGGGGATGACCACCGGGGCCCCATCGCCGACATAGCCAACGTGGCACACGAAGCCCTCGTCGAGGATGGAGTTGATGGTGGACCGCTCGTAACGGCCCCTCTCGGGCAGCCGGCGGACTTTCGCTCGGGCCGTCGGGGCCACGCCCGGGGAGGCCGCCGCATCGGGGTGGGCGTTCCGATCCTCAACCATGTCCGCACCCGCCTGACAGTTTGTTACGATACAAAATATGGCACATGCAGTACAATATCGCCTCGCCGGGAGGACCGCCAGGGAGATCGCCCGCAGCGTCGAGGAGGCGGTGCGTCGGGGTGAGCTCCGACCTGGAGGGAGACTCCCTACAGTCAGGGGCCTGGCCGCCGAGCTGGGCGTGAGTCCGTCGACGGTGGCCAACGCCTACCGCGATCTGCAGCGCCGCGGGGTCGTGGTGGGGTCGGGCCGGCGGGGTACCCGGGTGAGGAGACAGCCGCCGGTTGCTCCCCGACTACCCCTGGCCATCCCACCCGGTGTCCGCGACCTCCGCACCGGTGGTCCGGACCCCGCCTTCCTCCCCCTACTCCCGGCCCACGCCTCGACGTCGCGGGGGTACGGGGATCCCCCGGTATCCCCCCGGCTGGCCCGGGTGGCCGGGGAGATGCTCGAGGCGGACGGGATCGATGGGAGCTCCCTGGCTGTAGTGGGTGGAGCGCTTGACGGTGTCGAACGGGTGGCGGCCGCCTGGCTGCACCCGGGCGACCGCGTAGTGGTCGAGGATCCTGGCTACACCGCATCGCTGGACCTGCTCATTGCCCTGGGTATGGAGGTGGTCCCGGTGGGCGTGGACGGGCACGGGATCCGGCCCGACCTACTGGCCGCGGCGCTGGAGCGGGGTTGTGACGCCGTCCTGGTCACTCCGCGTGCGCAGAACCCGACCGGTACCGCCTGGGACCGGACCCGCGCTTCGGAGTTGCGAACGGTTCTGGCCGGGTACCCGGACCTGTTGGTCATCGAGGACGACCACGCCGGTCCCGCCGCCGAGGCTCCGGCGCGGACGATCTGTGAGACGCGGTCCCGCTGGGCCACCATCCGTTCGGTATCCAAGTGGCTCACTCCCGACCTGCGGGTGGCGGTCCTGGCCGGTGATCCCACCACCGTCAGCTGGGTCGAAGGGCGGCAGGCGCTCGGGGCCGGCTGGGTGAGCTACCTGTTGCAGAACGCCGTGGCCGAGCTCTGGGGTTCGCCGGAGGTGGCCTCGCTACTCGAGACAGCCCGATCCACCTACTCGGAGCGCCGGGCCGCTCTCACCGGAGCACTGGCCCACCACGGTCTGCACTCCACCGCGACCTCGGGGCTGACCACCTGGGTGCCGGTGGCCGACGAGCAGGCCGTGGTCTCCGGTCTTCTGCGCCGGGGGTGGGCCGTCAGCCCCGGCGACCGCTTCCGCATCGCCTCGCCGCCGGGCATCCGCATCGCCGTCGCCACCCTGGGGGTGGAGGAGTCTCCGCGGTTGGCCCAGGCCCTGGCCGACTGCGTCCAACAGCGGGCTGTCCGTACGGACTGAGCGACCGGCTCCCTGCTCAAGGAGCAGGACGCCGTTTCGGCTGTGCCCTGGTTTGCCGGCCGGTCAGGACCCTCAAGAGGTCGCCGATCGCCCGGTCCCGGTCGGGGACGTCCGGCAAGGGCAGGTGCTGCTGCACGTGGTACCGGTTCCGACGGCCCTCGCGTTCCTTCACGACATAGCCGGCGTCGGCCAGATCGCTCACGATGCTGTAGGCGCTGCGTTCGGTGACGCCGACGGTGGTGGCGATGTCGCGCAGTCGGACCTCTGGATCCTGGGCGATGCACAGAAGGGCCCGCCCATGGCTGGTGAGGAAGTTCAATTCGGTCATCGGAAAAACGGTAACAGAGAACTTACGAAAAAAGTTGCTAGTGATGAACTACCAGAGTAAAGTAAGGGCGTACCCTCGGACGTCCGTGACCAACGGTTATCTATTTCGGGTGTGCAGAAACAGGATCCCGCTATGCGGTTCAACCCCTTCGCGTCAGCGCATCACCCGCGCCCATGGCGCCTTCGCCTCGGCGTCGTCTCAGTGGTGGGAGTTTCGGCCACTACCATCCTCCTCCTCGGGACGGCCTCGGTGCCCGTGGCATCGGCGGCCACCACCGTCAACCTGGGTGCGGCGGCGCCGTTCGCCGTGCTGGCCGGGAGCGAGGTGACCGATGTTCCCATCTCGGCGATCCACGGCGACGTGGGGCTGTCGCCGGCTGCGGGTTCCAACTACCACGGGCTGACTCAGTCGCAGGTGACGGGGACCATCTACTCCACGAACGCCGCCGGTCCCACCGGCTATGTCGAGGACCCCGGCCTCCTCCAGACCGCCAAATCCGACCTGACCACCGCCTTCGTGTCGGCGCAGGGCCAACTGCCGACACAGACCTTCGTCACCGGCGACAACCAACTCGGTGGCAAGGTCCTCACTCCGGGGGTGTATGCCTTCGGTGCTGCGTCCACAGCCAATATCACCGCAGCAAGCCCTCTGGTCCTCAACGGCAGTGGGGTGTACATCTTCCAGGCCTCCTCCAGTCTCGTCACCGCGTCGGGCAGCGTCGTGGAGCTCGAGAACGGCGCCAACGCCTGCAACGTGTTCTGGACGGTCGGGAGCTCGGCGACCTTGGGCTCGGGCAGCACCTTCGTCGGGACCCTCATGGCGCTGACCTCTGCGACGGTCGATTCCACCGCCACCGTGTCCGGCCGGGTCCTGGCCCAGACCGCGGCCGTCACCCTCGACGCCAACACCATCACCGTGCCGCCGGCCTGTGCCACCACTACCACCACGACCACCACCACGCCCGGTAGCACGACCACCACCACGCCGGGCACTGCGACCACGGTCACCCCGGGCGGTTCAGGCGGAGCGGGTGGTGTGGGCGGCACTGCGGCCGGTTCCACCGGGACCGGTACGACGGGAGCAGGTTCCGGCACGACCGCGGCGGGTGGAACCACCGGCACCGGCGTCGTCCCCCTCGGCTTTCCCCACACCGGTCTCGGCGGTGCGGCCCACGCCCGTGACGATGACCTGATCGTCCTGGGTGCGCTATCGCTGGCCGGAGCGGCCGCGGCTGCCTACCTCGCTGTCCGCCGTCGGAAGACCCGACTCACTCCGGTCAGGACCGACGGCGTTGCATGACCCCGATCGGCTCAACCGGAACCTGGAGCCGGCTGAGGTCGTGGTGGACGCTGGCGGCGGTGTTCCTGGTGGTCGGCATGGGGTCGCTGGCCTTCGGATTCCGCGGTAGCGATCATCCGCTGCCCGCCCCGGTGGCCTCGACCGCGGCCAAGCGGTCCGCGGTCCGCACGCCTCCGGTCCGACCGCTGGCGCTGTCCACCGCCCGCTCGGTGCCAGTCCGGTTGCAGATCCCGGCCATCGGTCTGTCGGTGTCGTTGTCGACGCTCGGCCTGAATTCCGACGGAACCGTCGAGGTGCCCGACAACATCGTGCAGCCGGGCTGGTTCCGACTGGGCCCGACACCCGGTCAGCTGGGTTCGGCGGTCATCCTCGGCCACGTCGACAACTACGCCGGCCCGGGAGTGTTCTTCGAGCTGCGCACGCTGGCGGCCGGCGACCAGGTGGACGTCACCCTGGCCGATGGCGTCACGGCACGGTTCTCGGTCGACTTGGTCGCCATGTACCCCAAGTGGGCCTTTCCCTCCGACCGGGTGTACCAATCGCACGGAGCCAGCGCCCTCCAACTGGTGACCTGTGGCGGGACCTTCGATCACCAGAGCGGTAGTTATCTGTCCAATGTCGTGGTCTACACATCCCTGGTGGCGGTAGTGGCGGCATGAATTCACCCGTCGGCCCCGTGGCCGGCTAGGCGTTTCAGGAGTCGTGGATATTGGTGGCGACGAATGAGGCCAGGGCGGAGGGGCACTGCCAGGTTCCCGCGGCGTTGTCCTGAAAGCCCATGAAGTGTTCGACGAGGCATGATGCCACTGCGTCGATCGGGGACCACGAAGTTCCGGCCTCGGCCTCGGTGACTGTGTTCAACAGGCTGGGCACGGCATCGTTCTCGGTTTCGGCGTTGGCCATCTCGTGGGCCACGAGGGCCAGGTTGGGCGTGCCGGCGAACACCGTCCTGGCTTCTCCAGGCGCGCCGGACGTGCATCCGGTCCCTGCGCCGGGTTCGGGAATGGTGCCGCACAAAGTGGCCGGATCGCCCATGCTCCAGGTCCAGGTCGGTCCGGGGTTAACCCCATCTGCCTCCCCCTCGGCAACCAGAGATGCCACCACAGCGACCTCCGGCGTGGCAGTAGTAGGAGCAGGAGGAGGAGCCGTGGTCGGCACGACCGGGGCCGTGGTCGGCGTGACCACGGTGGCCGCCGGTGCCGACGGGGCCGACGGGGCCACCGCCGCCGATCCGGTCGTGGCGGGAGCCGCGGGAGAGGGCTTGGCCACGCTGGTGGAAGGTGCCGCGGTGGTGGGCGCCTTGGTTTTGCCCGTCGCGCCAGCAGGGCTGAACGGGAGGGAGACCCGCATCGACACCTTGCCGGCCGAGGAGACGGAACGGCGCTGGGCCTGGGCGTGTCCGGATGAAGGAAGCAGGGCGCTCGTCACGATCACGGCTGATAGGGACGTCAGAATGGCCGCCACCATGATGGTGAGAGGGTGACGGCGAGTAGGCCGCCGGCCCAGGAGTGACGTGGAATCAACCATGTGTTGAAGCCTATGAGGCTCAACACATGGTTGTCAACACATAGTTGAAATACCAAGTTGGGCAAGATACGCTGGCCCGATGTCGTCAGATCTGAAATCCATCGCAGAGCGAAGCGTCGAGAGCGGCCGGGCCGAAGCTGTGTCCGCAGTGGTGGGACAGCCGGCCGTGTCACTGGCCACTTTGAGTTTCGCCGACCACCTACGACGGGAAGCGGAACGCCTATGCCACACCGCGGCAGAAGCCGCCCGGCGTGACGGGGCCAGTTGGCGGGAGATCGGCGAGGCGGTCGGGGGCATCACACCGCAGGGGGCGGAGCACCGGTTCAGCCCGGCGGCCAAGGAGCGGAGATCGAAGGCGTCCAAAGTGGAGTGGGCGGCGAAGGAGCGCCGGATGAGCTAGTCGGGGAAGGCCGCTCCGTCACCAGCGGACGCGGACGTGCGTACGGGGCGCGCGAGCCCTAGCGTGTGCTCCGGTGTCGACGGGGGAGGCTTTCTGATGTCCGATGTTTCCGAGTACAACGTGGCCGACGAGCTCTTCTCGCCGGCAGTGTCTGATGAGCCACACGCCGCCTTCCGGCGGATTCGCCAGGAGTGTCCGGTGGCTCGCACCGACATGGGGGAGAGCGCGGTGGTACTGGTCTCCCGTTTCGACGACGTGTGCTGGGCGCTCAGGCACCCGGAGTTCTTCTCGACCTCCGGTGGCAGCCTCGAACTCGGAGAGCAACCGCTGATCCCGCTGGAGTTCGACCCGCCCCAGCACACCAAGTACCGCCGGCTTCTGAGCCCGCAGTTCGTGCCCAGGGAGATCCAACGACTGGAGCCCGAGGTCCGTCGGATCGTCCGGGGGCTGATCGACAAGGTGGCTCCCCTGGGGAGCTGCGACTTCCATGACGACATCGCCACGCCCCTGCCCTCAGAGATCTTCATGACGCTGATGGGACTGCCGGCAGAGGATCTCCAACTCTTCCTGCGTTGGAGAGACGACTCGATCAGACCGGCGGTCGAACCGGGTGACTTCGAGGGAGCACAGCGCATCCGTGCCCAGACAGCCCGCGAGATCAGCGACTACTTCCGGGTACTGATCGCCCGCTGCCGCCAGACTCCGTCCGACACCCTCCTTTCCCGCATCGTCCACTCGACGATCGACGGTGAGCCCTTGAGTGAGCCCGAGCTCCTCGGCATCAGCCATCTACTGCTTTTGGGAGGCCTGGACACGGTCACGGCCACCCTCGACTGCATGATCACCTATCTGGCCCTCCATCCGGACCAGCGCCACAAGATCGTGCGCGACCCCTCGATCATCCCGTCGGCGGTGGAGGAGCTGCTCCGCTGGCTCACTCCGGTGATGGTGGTGCCGCGAACGATCAAAGAGGATCTCGAGATGGGGGGAGTCCAGCTGCAGGCGGGCGACGGGGCCATGCTGGTGCTCGGCGCGGCGAACGACGACGAATCCGAGTTCGCCGACCCCGAGGTCGACTTCTCCCGCAATCCGAACCGCCACGTGGCTTTCGGGGGGAGCAACCATTCGTGCCTCGGGGCCCATCTGGCCCGCTTGGAATTGCGGGTCACTCTCGAGGAGCTGCACAGCCGGATTCCCGACTACCGGATCGCCGAAGGCGTCGAGATCCATTTCTCTCCTGGTATCCGCCAAGCCGACCGGCTTCCCCTGGAGTTCGATCCCGCCTGAGCGCGACGGACGCACTTCTGTCTCGGAGCGAATCCCGTCGGTGTGGAAACGGACCGGGAACCCCGGTCGTCCGCCAATGAATGCGCCGTGTGGCCGCCTCTGAGCGGCCCGCCCGTTGCGGTTTGTCGAGACGGGACGCCGACCGTTCGGGGTCCGGAGATGAATCCCATCCGGCTGATAATGTTCGCGGCGACCGGTGGTGTTCGATCTTGCTGCCTTCCGGTGGAGCAGTGACAGGATGTTCGGGGTAGACGGTCGCATTCGATCGCCGGACCGACAGAGGCACGAGCATGGAAGAAGGACTCGAGATCCACGCGCCTGACCAAGGCCACGGGACCGAAAAGGGTGTGGCCGGCGTCGGGACGCTTGTCGAGCCCGAACCCGTCGAATCCGAGGTTGATCCCACTCCCGACGACCTGAACCGACCGTCGAACGCCGGGCGCGCCGGTGGACCGTGGACCATCGGGCTGGTGGTGGCAGGCGCAGTCGGAGCGTTCATCCGGGCGTGGTTGCTCTTCCATCAGCCGGTGACGTCCGACGAGGCGGTGGCCGGCCTGATCGCCCACCAGATCCTCAACGGACATACCTACGCGTTCTTCTGGGGCCAGCCATTCGGGGGAGTCGAGCCGTATGTGGTGGCCGCGGTATTCGCCATATTCGGTCAGAACAGCCTCACGCTCGGCCTGGCCCCGATCCTGCTTTCGGCGGTGGCGGCCATCTTGGTGTGGCGGGTGGCCCTCCGCCTGGTCGATAGTCCTCAGGTGGCTCTGCTGGCCGGGGCTATGGCCTGGGTGGCCCCCTTCCCGGTGGTCTTTTCCTCCACGATCGAAGGGGGCTACCGGGGTGTCACCCTGGCCTGCGGACTGAGCGTCCTACTGCTCAGCCTCCGCATCCTCGACGGCAAGTTCCGCATTGCAGAGTTCGTGGCGTTCGGACTGATCGCCGGTCTCGGATGGTGGTCGTTGCCCGAGATCGCCTACTTCCTGATTCCTGCAGGTCTGGTGCTGATAGGCGCCATGGTGCAGTCGTACCACGCCGGTGAGTTGTCCCGATGGGCCGGACGGATCGGTTGGGCGGTGCTGGCCTTCGTCGTCGGTGCGTTCCCGTGGATCTGGACGAACATCGGGTCCGGGTTCGCCTCACTCGACACCAGCAAGTTCCCCGGCTCGGTCACCCCGCTCAACCCCGGCTACGCCGGCCGCCTCCGGATCTTCTTCAAGTACTCCCTTCCCATGTATGCCAACCTCCGGAGGCTCATCACCGGTGAGTGGCTCTTCGGCGGGAGCGGGTCGCCGCTCCACTCGGTGCTGGTTCCCCTGGCCACAGCTCTCTTGGCCCTGGTGCTCCTCGCAGTCCTTGTCCTGTGCTTCCTTCGGGGGGGACGATGCATCGCCCTCGGGGTGGCCCTGGTGCTGTATCCATTCCTGATCGCCCTCCAGCCGGGCACCTGGTACTGGGAGGATGGCCGTTACGCGGTGTACCTGGGGCCGTTGCTGGCGTTGGCTGTGGCCGTGGCCTGCGCCGAACTGGCTGCTCGCCTCCGAGGTCGGACCCGAAGCTCGTCGCACGGGCTCACCCGGCCCCCGGGGACCGGACTCACCCTGATGGGTGTGGTGGTGGCGGTGTTGTTGGTGATGACTGCGGTCAACTTCCACCAGTCGCTGGCGGTGACACCGCGGGCCCTGATCAGCCACTGGGGCAACCCCGATGCCGATGCCACGGCCACGGCCACCGCGCTGGAAGCTGATGGGATCCGCACCGGCTATGCCGACTACTGGGTGGCCTACAAACTGGACTTCGTCAGCCGCGGCAACCTGTCGGTGACCGTGGCCGGTACCGACCCGGACCGGTGGGGGGCCCTGTCCCGAGAAGTGCGGATGTCGAAGTCGCCGGCATGGCTGTTCGTGCCACCAGCTCAGGTTCCGGTCGGACTGGCCCAGTTCGCACAGACCGATGAGATCCAGGGTCCGAGCGGCCTGACCGAGGCGAACTTCCTGGCGGCACTGGCTCGCCTCGGGATCCCCTACAAGACGGTGAATGCGGGTCCCATCCAGGCTGTGATCCCCGCCAGACCGGTTCAACTCGGAGACTCCGGCCAGGTGAGTTCGGCCGGGGCGTGACCACGCCGGGCGACCGTTACCGGGGAATGGCCTGGATCATGTCGATGATGTCCTCGCGCTGGTAGCCCTGCCGGTGGCCAAAGTCCACCAACTCGCGGACCTTGCCGAGAAGTGCGCTCTTCTCCGGTGTCCCGACCACCGTCACGCCTCGGCCCCGGCAGAACTCCAGGACCCCCTCTTCCCGTAGGAGACGGAGCGCACGGAACACGGTGTTGGGATGGACGCCAAGGACCGCGGCCATGTCCTTGGCCGGCGGGAGGCGTTGGCCCGGCTTCACATCGCCGTTGGCGATATCGCGGCGAAGCTCGGCAGCGACCCGATCGTGAAGCGGAACCGAGTCGGTGCGGGACAGCTTGACTTCCTTCATGATGACAGGCACAGTATCACTATCATGACCACGACGGAGGCGGAGCCACTGGCGGGATCTGCCCTTGGTGAACCAGGGCAACTCATCATCCGTGAGGCTCGCAAACGCCAACGACAGCGCTGGCTTTTCGTGGGCATCACGGTTCTGGCCGTCATTGCCACCGCCGTGGGCCTGGGGCTTGCCGGAGTCGATGGAGGTCCCGCGGGACCCACGAGGGTCCCGGCGGGAACGTCCGACCCATCCCCTTCGACTCTCGTACCCCGGGTCGTTGATCAGACCATGGCGGCTCGTACTGCCGCCTTCACGTTCAGGCAACAGGGCTCAGTGGTCACGGTCCAGGGGTCGGGCACGGTGAATTTTGCTGCTCCGTCGTACTCCATCGAAGAGACGATTCGTGGACTCCCGTCTGTCTTCGGCGATTCCACCTTGACTCTTTCGAGAACGCCGTCCGGTGGATTCTACGAGTGGGACCCCGGGGGAGCGCCAACAGCAGAGAGTGGGAATGGCCTGATGACGCAACAAGCGTCCACCGCCGCTAGCGCCGGACGAATGGGCATCCTGGCCAGAAGCCCGGCGGGGTATGCCTTCGGCCTCCTGTCACTCATACCGTCCGGCGATTTGAGGCTGGTCGGCACTGGTACGGGTGACGTCGGTGGCGCATCGGCTTCGACCTACCTCTTCGCCGATTCGGGTCAGTGCCGTGGAGATGTAAGCACCGAAGTCTGGACATCGCCACAAGGTCGCATCCTTCAGTTGACGACCACACAGCGGGACTCCGGGGGTAAGTTGATCCAGACCTTGTCGCTGACCTTCACTCATTTCGGCCTACCGGTCACCATCGTGGCGCCTCCCTCCGCCATCTCGGCTACCGCCGGTAGCGGGTCGACCCGTCGCCTCGGCATGGTGGGCAAGGAAAGCGTGGGAGCCACCGGCTCAGGCGAAGCTGTTTCGATCTGTTCGCCGTGACCGCCCAGCTCTTCCAGCCCCAACCGCCGACACCGACGAAGGGATGGTTCGTCGGCCGGTAGGCCAGGGGCTTGACTATTCCGACTTTCGGAATAGTATGCAGAGAGCGAGGGAAGGGAAGGGCCAGTGGCGTCGAAACGGCTGGGGCGGACACAGGATGCGACCATTCTCGTCTTGACGAGCTTGTCCGGTGGTGACAAACACGGGTATGCCGTGATCAAGGACATCGAGGTCATGAGCGGGGTGTCCTACGGGCCGGGGACCCTCTACGCCGTCCTTGCTCGCTTGGAGGAAGAGGGGCTCGTCGAGTCGTTGCCCAGCGACGACCATCGTCGACCGTACCGGCTGACAGGAGTTGGGGCGAAGGTCCTCCGCGAGCGGCTGGAGGCCAACGTCGAAGTGGCCAAGGTCGGCCTCAAGCGTCTCGGGGTGCTCGGAGCATGAGGGATGCACGAGCCATCAAGCTGGCCTTGTCCTGCTACCCGTCATGGTGGCGCCAACGCTACGGAGACGAGGTCAGCGTGCACGCCGCCGATATGGTGGCTGACGGGCGTTCTCCCGCCACGCTGACGCTCAGTCTGATTCTGGGTGCGGTCAGGACGCGTTGGACCGCCCGAGGGATGCCAAAGGATTACCGCCTGTGGTCCATGCGCAACAGGCTCTCCATCGCCGGAGCCACCTTGACATGGCTCCTGGTGGCCCCGATCCCCGCCCTCATCGTTGGCAACCAGAGGGTTGGGACGAGATTGTCCTCGGCGTCGCCCTATCACGTGCCGTTCTTGTTGCCGGCACCACCCGCGGCCCGCATCGTGACCTACTCGATCCTGGCCATGGCCGTCGTGGCCCTAGTGACGATCCTGCTCCTCCTTGGCGGTTGGTCGCGTCTCATCGGTGGGATTCGGCGATCCGGGGGGCCACGCCAAGCACAGTCGCTCTGGCTGGCGTCGGTCCCCGGTATCGCTTTCCTGGTGCTTCTTGTCGGCGTACTCTTCGACTGGACAGTGCTGAGGCCCAGCTCTCTCGCCATCTCGGGTCGTGATCACCACATCACCTACCTCAATGGCCACCCTGCGGCCGCGCACACCCTTGGGATCACTCTCACTGTCATCGGCGTCGTGGGGTGGTTGCTGTCGGTTGTCTGTATTGCCGTAGTGGCCAAGCGGTCAGAGATCGAACCCTCCGAACTCCGGTTTGGCACTGGGCTGTCGACGGCAGTGGCGGCCTTGTTCGCGCTCTTACTCTGTGCCTACGTCTCCTGGGGCATCGGGCTCACGCTCGAAGGCCACCAAGCGGCCCATGGAGGGTTCAACACCATCACCTATGCCCATCAGAACCTCTGGCTTCCCATGGCCATCCTCCTCCTGGTGGCCGTAACCGTGTCAGTGGGGTCGGCCAGGATGGCCCGGAGGTCATGGAATGTTCTTGTTGAGGGATGGTCTTAACGCTGATCCTCGGGTTGCAGAGTGTTCGTTTGCCTAAAGTGATTCTTCTGCTCCACCAGGGTTGGCGTGTCAGGCACCCAAGGCGGGTCTCCGGGGCCCACCAAGGCGACCACAGGCGGCAGGATGACGTGTATCGACAGCCTCGTGCCCGAGGGGCAAGCTGGTGGAATGACCATGGAAGTTCTGTTCGCCAGCGTCCCGGTATCAGATCTACCTGCGGCTCTCGACTGGTATGAGCTGCTGTTCAGGCGCGCCGCCGACATTGTTCCCAATGATGGTGAGGCCATGTGGTGCGTGGCTGGCAACGGCTGGCTTTACGTGGTCGAGGACCCCGGCCGGGCAGGAATGACCGTCGTGACCATCTCGGTCGACGACTTGGACAGGTTCGTCAGCAATCTCGCCAAGCGGGGGCTCACCTGTGGGCCGATCGAGGCCGTCGGTGATGAGGGGCGAACATCCAAAGTGAGGGATCCGGACGGAAACGTCATCGCTTGCATCCAGGTCCGCAAACGCACTGGTGCCGACGCCCCGACGGCCGGTGGGGGTTCCTGAATTGGTGGGTATGGTCCGGGAGGCAATGGAGTCACTGGTGGCCGCTTGGGTGCTACCGGCCTCTTAGCTCGAAGTCGGAAGGGCGAAAGCGAATGCCTGATTGGCGGACGGAAGATAGATGGCACCAGTCCCACTGCCGCTTCCCGCGTCGGTGATGATCGGTGGGTTGTCGACGGAGCCCCCGGTGTTCGCGGTCCACAGGGGAGCGCCGCCCTTGGCGGCATTGAAGGCGAACAGACCGTGGGAGCACGTCTGGCCGCTGACTCCACGGGAACACCCCACATAGACAACGGCGTCGGAAGAGCTATCCCCAGCGACGACGGCGGACGAGTCAATTGCGCCACCAACAGTATAAGACCACTTCAACGCTCCGGTCGAAGAATTGAAGGCATACAACTTGCCGGCCCGGCTGCCGATGTATGCGATGCCGTTCGCCACGGCAGGCGTGGCGCCGGCGTCGGCTCCATTCACATCATCCAATCCCGTCTTGCCCATCCATAGCGGAGTGCAGATTTCCCCCCACTGCCCGACGTACTTGGTCCCTGTGCAGTGCGAAGATCCGTTGGCTGAAAATGCCAGCAGCCCGTTACTGTCGGATTCGACGTAGACATCGCCACTCGCTATGGCAGGTGATGAGCCTCCGCCGTCCCACTGGCCTCCATACTGCCAGGGAGCCGACCAGGCCGGCGTACAGGTTGCGATGGCCGACAACGACTTGCCGTATTCATGTGGAGCATAGGTTCCGGGGCACTGGCTGGCGTTATATGAGGCATTGAATCCATATACCGCGTACTGGTCGGGATCATTCTTATCCTTACTGCTCCCGACGTGGTCCCCGGCGGCCTGATACATCATTCCGTTGGCGACCGCCGGCGTCGAGAAGTTGTTCCCACCAGTGCTGTAGCCCCAGTCTGGATCGCATTGGCGGACCTTGGACGCCCACCAACAATTTTGGTCGTAATCATCGGTACCGGTGGTGGAAGGGAAGACATAGACCCATCCATAGTCCTCCGGAACGTAGACGTATCCGTTGGCAATCGTAAGTGACCCGTCGATAGAGCCCCCGAGGGTCTGGGATTGCCAGAGAAGGCTGCCGTTCGATGCGTCATAGGCGTATAACTCGCCGTCGTGGCTCCCGACGTACACGACGGGCGTCGAGAGCGAAGTATCGACTGCCGGCGACGACGTCACACCGTTTGTCTGGCTCGGAATAGCGGTCCATACCGGCTGACAATCCAAGGTTGGATCGCCCTGAGTCGGGGTCAGGCAGTTCGTCGTTCCGCCGGTCGCCGAGTAGGCGTACAACTCGCCGATGGTGTCGGCGCATTCGTTCGTGGCTTTCGTCACTTCGGGATCGTTGCTGTCTTTTGGACTCAGGAAGTTGTTCGGGTCCGCGATACCCGCGCAATCGCCCGAGGCGGCATAGTTCGCGGTGGCGTACAGCATGTTATTTGAGGCGACAGTGGGTGAGGAGGTGATCCAGCTGTTGCTGCCGGTCGCAGCCGCGGTTGTGCCTGCCTCCACAAGAGTGGAAGCATCACTTGTGGTGATCACGTCCGAGGAGTCGTAGTTCAGATGTGTGGGACCGCCGCCATACATGGGCCAGACATTGCAGCCGGTGAGGACCAGCGCTATCGGAATCATAAGTAAAAGCGCCGCTCGCTTGGCGGGCAGTGGCCGTCTCCGGAGTCTGGCCATCACAATGCCTCCTTTGACCTAGACCCCTCGTCAGCGAAGTCACTCGACTCCAGCCCGTTCACCACCCCTTGAAACGAGGGACGGGACGATTCGTTTCACCAGTATCTTCGGTGGCCTGTAAGACCTCAACTGGGCGTCGCTGACGGGGACCGGTCCGGACTACGGCTGACCCTGCTCGCTCGAACCTGGGACAATGGCTGACATGGAGGAAATGCTGGGGTTACAGCAAGGCAATGGGCGCTGGAGGATCGCCGTCTGGGGCCTTCGTGTGGGGTTCGTCGGATTGGCTGTTGCCGTAGCCGGCCTCCTAGCGATGGCGCTGGGTTCTACGCCTTGGCTTCTGGGCGTCGGGGAGATCATCTGGCTCGCCGCGGCCGCCGTCACGCTGACGGCGTTCTCCTTGTCCCGGCACAAGCTTCCTGAGCCGCGACCCCGGTATTGGTCGATGCGGTTCTTGCTCATCCACGACTCGCTCCACGCCCGACCGTCGGCCAAGCGGGCCTGACGGCTCTTCCGTAAAGGCCGGCTCAGAAGGGTGGGGCCGGCGGTTCTGAACGAGCATCAGCAGTGTTCGCTTCAGGTCCGCCTACCCAACCGTTAGTTCGCCGCCTCCCTGGGCCTCCGGCGAGCCAAGTTAGGTGCCTTCACGGTGCCCGATCAGTCGCTCATACCGAGTGAGGACGTTCCATCATCCATCGAGTGGTCGTTTGGTGGAAGTTGATCGGACCCGGCCGTGCCTCGTGCGTGAACTGGTACCGGAAGCCAGCACGCTGCAAGGTTCGATGCGGAGCGGTATTGAACGCATTGGGTTCGCAGTACAGGCGATCGAGCCGGAGCGTCCGAAAGTAGTAGCGGGCCGACTCCTTGACGAATTCGACCCCGAAGCCCTTATGCCGTAGCTCAGGACTGATTATGTGGAGGTGCATGTAAGCCTCTTCACCGAACACGATCCGGTCAGCTGAGCTGAATCCCACTGTGCGGCCATCGAGCTCCCAGATGAGCGCTACACCTCCTCGCTTTTCAACGGGGAGGTCGTAGTCCGCCGCGTAGTCGGAGCGCCAAGCTGCTCTGGATGGCAGCGCCGCACGATCAACCCCCAGCATGGTGAGGTACTCGTCTGATGAGTCGTGGAAGTAGTCGATCCGGAGCCCTACTTCGGCAGGTTGCATTTCCCTAACGACGAGTCGGGGCGGTATCGCCATGACCGCTCACGCTATCGATCAACCGCCCCGGCCTGCCAGCATGGCGCAGATCACCGAGGGTGAGTGATCCCCGGCACGATCGCGCTTCTTAGGCCAGCCGCTTGGCCTCGGCCAAACCGGTGGCGCTGTAGACCCCATCGGGGAAGACGGCATCCCAGGCATCACGCACTCCACGGAAGTCCTCGCTGGGGCCATAGGCGGAGCGGGCAGCGGCGACGACTTCGTCGCGACGCGCCGCCACCACAGCACCCAGGGAGAACTCCAGCTCTGTGTCTATCTGAGCAATCGCTTCGGCGAAGCGGCGTTGGTGGCCGATCAGGCGGACTGCGCTGTTAGGAGGCGTCATCGGAGAGTCCTTGTCAGTAGCGGGTTGGTGGGAGGTAGTCCTCCTACTGCACCCACGGGGGCCCTCAGCACACTCGGCAGGACCTAGGTCAACCACGATCGTAGCGTTAGCCATGCCCGGGTATGGCTCAGCCCTGAATCCTTGTATCCCCGGATGGGTCGGGCAGCGTCGCTCTCTCCCCGCTGACGGCATCACTGCCGATGCGCGCCAGGCGAATATGAGTAATGGCAGGCGAACACACGTGTTCAATGCAGCGGTAGTTGCCGGTGCTGGATCCGAGGTCGTCGAAGAGGCGTTCACCGGCACCGAGCAAGACAGGCACAACCGCTAAATGGAGTTCGTCGATTAGGGAAGAGCGAAGGTACTGCCTGATCGTGGTGGCGCCACCACCGACAAGAACATCTCGGTCACCTGCTGCCCGGTGTGCTGCGTGGAGGGCTGCATCGATCCCGTCATCCACGAAGTGGAAGGTCGTACCTCCCTGCATCTCGAGTGGAGGGCGTGAGTGCTGAGTGAGGACGAAGACCGGATGATGGAAAGGAGGATCGTCTCCCCACCAGCCTGTCCATTCGGTCTGGTCCCATGGACCACGTATCGGGCCGAACATGTTCCGACCCATGATGGTGGCCCCTACGCCAGATTCCCTGGCTGCAAAGAAGTCGTTGTCGAGCCCCTCACTGCCGCCGTCCTGGCCGATCATCCGACGGCCACTTTTGGTAGCGAACACCCACTCGTGAAGCTGAGTTCCTCCAATGCCCAGCGGATTGGCGAGATCCTGGTGGGGTCCGGCGGCGTAGCCGTCAAGTGATACGGAGAAGTTGCGCACGACCAACTTAGACACTTGTCCCCCTTCTCCTGTCGGCTCCCATCATGACCCCAAAATGTCCCGTTATGCCGTCAAATCGCCGACCAGGAATACAGATGCGCTCAACGGGGGACGTGGTCGTTGATCCGGCCTACGTCAAAAGACTCATGGGTCAAGCAGACAACCCGTTCTCCGCACTCAGGTTCGTACCCTTGGATGACCACAGAAGGCGGTGTTACTCCAGCCCCTGTGGCCAATTCACTCGATCTCGGAGACGGCAGAGCCATCTAATGGTTCCGCGGTTCGGGTACTGGGCCGGAAACAGAGTTCTTCAACTCTGCTTCCGACCCAGTACCGTTTCATTGGTGGGTACTTCAACTTTTGTTCGTGGGCACTACTCCGCACGGAGGGCCAGCCGCTGGAACACCGCGGGGGTCGTGATGCGGGACGACTGTGTCCCTCCAGGTGTTGCCGGACCCACAGTCTTACGTCAGCCGACGGACGCCACCTTGAAGCCACCCACCCCGATTCCCCGCACGCTGGAGCCGGAATCGCTGGCGAATCTGTACAGTCGCTTTCCCTTGTAGGCGACCTGAAGGTCATGGCTGGTGCCGATGGTGACTTTCATTGCGGTGAGGTCACTCGCCCCTGTTGGCATCGTCTTCCCCTTCGCCATGAGAAGCGGAGGCCAGACTTGAAGGCACCCGCCGGTGCAGGAGCTCGCAGTTGTGTACAGACTGGCGCCACCCACTGTGGCCAGCATTTTTCCGTAAGGGGCCCGATCGACGACTTTAACTACGGTCTCCTTCGTGGAAGTGCTTGCCTGGGCGGAAGCAAGAGGGACAGCCACCATCGCGCCGCCCAGGGTCACGATGCCGAAGGCAAGTCCCACCCTCATGGTGCGCCGTGCACGAACCGACTTCTGGCGTTCGGGGTCAGTTTGGCGTTTCAATGTCATGCCTCGTTTCTTGTGGGTGCCTCCGCGGAGCCGATTTGGGAGAAAATCAGATCAGACAGATGGCTCATAGTCGATTGATGCCTCAACCTGCTGTTATGACGTCACTCCAGATCTGTCAGCGGCGCCCCGGTCCGAGGATTGTTCGCTTCGAGATCTGTTCGTGTACTACGTCCAAGAACCGAGAAGAGTTCACGAGTCAGCAGAAAAGTTCTGTCCCGCCGCTATTTCGGACGAAGGTCGCTCGCCAGAGAAGGTTGACGAACTTCTGGCGATACTGACCGCCGAACGGGGTCCCTCGAAGCTGCCTCGAGTCACCGACCAAATCCTCGTTGGTTTGTCCAGGGAATATGTGGAGCTGACCGATGACCGTCCCTCATCCCTCCTCGCAGTTGCGGCCCACTTCGACTGCATCTTGCAAAGCGTCGATGTGCGCCTGGTGCCGCCACCAATTCAGGCTCCGGCCGTGGCAACTGTTTGGATGCGCCGGCTTCCTGCAGGGTTACCTCTGGCAATCTGCCCTGTTGAGGAAGTACGCTTCGTTGTTGCGTGCACTAGGGGGTAACCAGATGATGGCTTTTCAAGCCCGAGCGGTTCGGCTCGTTCCCTTTTTGCTGGCGCTGACTCTGATCGGCTTGCCAGCAGGGTCAGCCATCGTCATGACGACATCGGCCAGCGCTACCCCTCAAGAGTTCATGCCGATGGCCACCTTCAACGGCGTGGCCTGTGCTTCCGCAACCCGATGCATCGGCGTGGGAAACGTTGTGTCGAGATTGAACTCGGGAGCAGCGGTGCCCCTGAATCCGGCGTCGGGTGGTCTCGCCACCGGGCAATCGGTCCAGCTCATTGGATCGAGTGGGTTCCTCAATGGAGTGGCTTGCCCATCCAGCTCGGACTGTCTGGCGGTGGGGGAAAACTCCAATCAAACCAGGGGGGTTGCCGTGCCCCTCAACCCGAATACGGCCGCGGTCCGAAGTGGTCAAGAACTTCACACCATCTCGGGCTTCTTCATGTCCGGCGTGGCATGCGCGTCAAGTGCGCAGTGCCTCGCCGTGGGACACGACTCCAGCGGATCTGGTGTTGTGGTAGCACTCAGCCCGGCTTCGGGAGCCATCTTGAGTGGACGCACAGTAGAGACCATCCCGGGGACTGGTGGCGTCGGGCTCCAAGGAGTGGCCTGTCCCTCGGCGGACCTTTGCGTGGCCGTCGGGGAGAACTCTGGAAGGTCGGCCGGGGTTGCGGTGGCGCTGAATCCGGCCACCGGGGCAGTACAGGGTGGGGACAGCGTCCAGAATGTCACACACAAAGGCGTCCTGTTTGACCTGGCCTGTCCATCGACCACCGTATGCCTGGCTGTGGGTTGGGGTGCCAGCCAACCCTCGATAGCTGTACCGATCGACCCGGCAACCGGCGCGCTGTTAAAGGGCCAGACCGATCGATCCATATCGGTGCGGGCGGCAATGTTGACGGCCGTAAGCTGTCCGTCCGAAACCTTGTGCCTAGCTGTGGGCAACGACGCCAGTGACCCCTCGGTTGGGCAATCCGTACCGCTCTATCCGACTACCGCCAGAATTGTCACCGGCCAAAGCATCCAGACTCTGGCGGGGACCGGTTCCTTTAACGCCGTAGCGTGCCATTCGACGAGCCGATGTGTGGCCGCTGGATCACGTTTTGAATCTGCCGGGGCGGCGACGGAAGTTCTCGACCCGGCAACTGGTCGGCATCCATGACAGCTAGCGCTCGTTAGAGCATCGATTGCCGACCGCCGTAGACGGCATTGTCTCGGCATACGTGCGATTGTGGCCGTAAAGGGATGCGACCAGATCAGCCAGGAACGGGCGTCGCATGTGTAGCGATGCCGACGATCGCGGCATTCGTGCGTTTCCCGCCCATTGAACCCTCGAAGGGAGCACTGCCGAACGAGAACACCCCACCGTCCGCCGCGGCCAGCCAGTATCCCTTGCCGTTCGGGGTAGCGGCCATCCCCACGACCGGCGCGTTCAGTCGGGTCCCGCCCATAGAACCGTCGTAAGCAGCATCGCCGAATGCGAAGACTCCTCCGTCCGAAGCGACTAGCCAGTATCCCTTGCCGTCCGGGGTAGCGGCCATCCCCACGACTGTTGCGTTGAGGGCCTGGGTCGTCAGTCCGCCCAGTGGAACCGCGTCACCGCACCCCACAACGGCTCCGTTCGAGCTGGCCAGGAAGAACCCGTTCCCGGTCGGCGACGAGGCGATTCCGGCCCACGACCCTTTCGCTCCGTTCAGACCGGTACAACCGTTCTGGTCCGGCAGCCCCGCCTGGCCGAATGCCGTGGCCCAGCGGTATGCGTTGAGCAGCCAGTAGCCGCTCCCGTCCGGTGTCGAAGCAATTGCATCACACCCCAATGTCGCATTGAGCGTGCTCGGTGGCTGGGGAGAAAACCCGCAAGTGGCCGGGGCAGTTGTGCCGGAGCCGTAGAACGGTGCATCGAATGCAAACACCCCTCCGTCGGCACCAGCCAGCCAATAGCCAGTGCCTGGTTGAACTGTCGCGGCGTTGACCGGGGCCGCCCCCACCAGCAACATTCCAGCGCCAGCAAGCGCCAGCACAGCCAGCGATTTGCACACCTTCGCCATGACGACCTCCCCGAAGCCCCTGAGCACGAACCTATACCAAAGCCGAGCCCAGCGACTCCTGGGGCCATTCTGTGGCTCGACCAGGAGGTCACGGCCCGTCTCCCCGGCCGGATCGACGCCAGGGAAAATCCCTTCTGCGGATGACTTGCAGAACGCTCTCTTTCGCGCTGAGGCTGCCCACGGCGGATGGAGGAGAGGCGTCGATGACGCCTGCTGATCCGATCGTGTTGAACAGCCTCAGGCGCAGTAGTTGATGGAAATGACGTCCCTCGGATCGCCGATACTGTGAGCGTTGAAGTCCCTGGTCGATACTCCGAATCCCTGGTCCGCTTCCCGCTCATTGATGAACTGAGTTCGAAGGAGTTTTTGCATGTCACTAGTTCGTGTCCACAACTTTGCTGTTTCTTTAGACGGTTTCAGCACCGGTGAAGGGCAATCACTCGAACAGCCGTTCGGGCACGCCGGAACTCGCCTCCTCGACGGGTTAGCGGGGACCCGGACCTACCAGGTGATGCATGGCCAGCCGGGCGGAAGTACCGGAGCCGACGAGGCCTTCGCCAGCAACTGGGCAACTGGCATCGGCGCCGAGGTCATGGGCCGCAACAAGTTCGGACCCCAGCGCGGTCCGTGGGCCGACGAAGATTGGAAAGGTTGGTGGGGCGACAATCCGGTATTTCACACTCCGGTATTCGTGCTGACACACCATCTGAGGCCAACCATCGAAATGAAGGGGGGTACGACCTTCAACTTCCTTGATGCCTCACCCGTCGAAGCGCTGAGGATCGCCCGGGAAGCCGCAGGTGAGCTCGACGTGCGCATCGGTGGAGGGCCGTCAACTGTTCGTCAGTTCCTAGCCGCAGATCTGATCGACCACATGCACATCGTGATCGCACCGATTGTCCTAGGACGCGGCGTACGACTGTGGGACGGCCTCGAAGGACTGGAAGACCGCTTCGCTATCGAGGTCGTCAGTAGCCCGAGCGGCATCACGCACATGACGTTCTCGCGCCGGTAGCTAGATGCTGGAGACCCGCCCCGCGAGTTCGAACCTCGTCTGCTCCTTGTCGAATTCGGAGTTTTGCGGCGCTCGGTGCGGTCGTCCACGTCGGCCGCCAGCATCTCGGCCAGGTAGCCCAGATAGGTAGCGTGCGATCGCTCGGCCGTCTCGGCCAGGCGCACGCACTCGGTGCGCACCGTCGGGAGGTGCAGCTCTCTGGTGGCGGCCCCGATGGCGGCTTGGGCGGCGGTGTCGGTCATCTTGGCCATCAGCCCACGCCCAGCAAGTCGTCATAGCCGACAAGCGTGGGGGTTGGACGGTCGAAGGCCACCAGGGCCTGGTCGCAGACCTGGACACTCACCGGCCGACCCAACGACCGGCGGCCTTCGACCGCCACCACCTCGGGGTCGACCGAGCCCGTGCTCATGGTCCGCTCTATGCCGGCCACCACCGCATCGGCCGGGTCCCGTCCTGGTCACCGAGCTTCTTCTTGGCCAGGCGCCAGAAGCGCTGGTGGGCGTCGGTGAACGCTCCGGTCTGGCGGGCCCGGACCAGGGCGCTCGCCCCGGCCAGGGCTCCGGGCTTGATAGAGAGGACCTCGAGGTAGTGGTCGAGGTCGAGCACCTCGGCTCCTTTGCCCACAGCCCGGGCATGGTGGGCCACGATGCTCGTCCCGTCCATCGCCGCCACGTGCGCTGCGCCCAGGCGGACATCGATGCGTCGTCCGGCATAGCGGACCGGGACCGAATAGAAGGACTGGCGCACGCAGATCCTGCTCTTCGTGTCCACCCTGCAGTTGAGCTGCAGGGCCACCTCGAAGGGCTCGTCGGGGAGGGCTGTGAGCAGTGGGCACTCGGCGGCGAAGTGCTGACCGACGGTCAGATGGCGGGACTCGATGTGGCGGTGGTCGTCCCGTTCGTCGCCCTCGGCCACCAGCTCGTTCAGGGCGAGGAGGCTCGAGACGTCGGGGACCGGGACCATGTTGCGCCGGCGGAACCGGCCTACCTCACCCTCCACGCCGCCCTTCTCGTGGGCCCCTTTGACCCCGGGCTGGCAGAAGAAGGACTCGAAGCCGTATTGGCTGCGCATGGCAATGAACCGCTCGGTCTCGATCCGGCCCCTGCCCTTCATCACCCGGACCACGGCGGGCTTCAAGTTGTCATAGCGGATCCGCCGGGGCACCCCACCGAAGTGCTGGAACGCTTCGACATGGCCGTCAAGGAAGACCTCCTGGGCACCGTCCTTCGGGGACACCGGTGGTGAGGAACTTCTCAAAACAGGCAGACGAGGCCACGTACGTGGCAAAGTCCGAAGGCAAGAACCGAGTGCGCTGCTATCAGGTGCCTGCTGACCGGTCCATGGACTATGTGGTGGGAGGCCATTAACCGGAGAAGGAGGTCTCAGTCTGTGCGTTGAAGATCAGGGCCGTCGAGTGCCCCCGCCCTGTTAGCTCCCGACCTACCGCCTAACTCCCAGCCAAGCCACGGAGCGAATGCGCCGATGAGATCCCGCAGGGTTACGGGCATGGCTCTGGAGGGACGACGGTCAGTATCGAACGCATCCGTAGAGAGTCGACTGACCGAGGTCGATGGTGGTCCAGTTTTGTCGCCTTACCGTTTTCGATGTGGCCTCCCGCAAGTTGCACCCCAAGATCAGGGCATCAGCGGGGAGTGCCACAAGGCTATTGTGTGGACGAGGTCCAGCATCAAGTACCCAACCATCACTCCACCGAGCAGGATGACAACAATCCGTCCGACCGTCTGGGCAGTAAGTTGCAGGTCCTTGGCTACTCGACCTGCTGCGTCTCTCGGGTTTGCTCCATTTGCACCCACCAATCTTCGCCAGGATTGTGAGCCGACGCTACGTCGGGCGCCCCTCACTGCCATGGTACGCCTGAGGAGCACCGCTGACTGACCCCGGCGACAATCGGTCCATGGAGTAACCAAGACCCTTGCCTGTTCGGTCGTCCGGACCAGGCACTATTCACAAATGATTTGACGTAACTATTCAGGCCCCCTGACCGGCGCGTCCACCACCTGGGAGAACGCCGCGCGTAACGTTGGGAATTCCACCCGACGATTCCTCTCCGGTTGACGGCGCGCCCTTGAATGAGGAGCTGACC